>Ga0207991_1000140_pt1 | contig 48367 bp, 41 predicted proteins | sample ETN07SmetaG_FD_185786 | JGI IMG/M metagenome (GOLD analysis project Ga0207991, IMG submission 185786) | Marine microbial and viral communities from oxygen minimum zone, Eastern Pacific Ocean - ETNP2014F14-07SV275 (SPAdes) (version 2) | ecosystem: Environmental > Aquatic > Marine > Oceanic ...
ACGAGGTATCACCATCAAAAGCCATCCTATCCGTATGGAATACGAACACACGGATGGACAATCCTATATCTTGAATCTGATTGACACACCGGGCCATGTTGATTTTTCCTATGAAGTATCCCGTTCTTTGGCTGCCTGTGAAGGTGCATTACTTTTGGTGGATGCAGCCCAAGGCGTGGAAGCACAAACCGTGTCAAATACTTATCTCGCCATCGAAAATAACCTCACGTTGATCCCAATTATTAATAAGGTGGATCTCCAATCCGCCATGGTGGATGATGTGAAAATGCAGATGATGGAATTAATCGGATGTGATGAGAGTGAGATTATCGAAGCCAGTTCAAAAAGCGGGATTGGTATCCAGGATATATTTAATGCTATTATTGATCGGATCGAGCCACCAAAAGATAATTCAGATGAAAAATCCCGGGCACTAATCTTTGATTCCATGTATGATAATTACAAAGGAGCCATTCCTTATGTCCGTGTTTTTGACGGCGTAATAAGAAAAGGGATGACTGCACAATTCTTTGCACATGATTGTGAATATGAGATTACAGAAACCGGTCATTTTGTTCTAGAAAAAGTAAAAACAAAAGAACTTCGAGCGGGTGATGTGGGTTATGTTGTAGCTAGTATTCGGGATATGAGCCATATCGAACCGGGTGATACCATCACGGTTAAGGAAAATAAAGCCGACGAACAATTACCTGGATATAAAAAGATTAAACCCATGGTTTATTCAGGACTTTACCCGGCAGATGGTGACGATTATGACCAATTGCGACAAGCCTTAGAAAAACTCCAACTGAACGACGCTTCTCTACAATTCACACCGGAAACCAGTCAGGCATTAGGCTTCGGTTTTCGCTGCGGATTTTTGGGATTACTTCACATGGAAATAATCCAAGAGCGGTTGGAACGGGAATTTGATTTGGAATTGGTTACCACCACCCCCAATGTTGTTTACCAGGTATTATTACGGAGTGGGGAAAGAGTGCAAGTTGAAACACCGGCAAAAATGCCGCCAATCGGGGATATTGAAGCAATCCTGGAACCTATTGTTTCAGCAGAAATTTTAACGCCCAAAAAATATATTGGCAGCATCATGACCTTGTGCCAGAAAAAACGTGGAATTTATAAAAATACCCAGTATCTCTCCCCGGAAAAAGCCCAACTCCATTATGATCTGCCTTTAGGCGAGATCATTTTTGATTATTATGATAAGCTCAAATCCATTTCCAGTGGGTATGCATCTTTTGACTATGAATTCAAAAAATTTGAAAAAGCTCAACTACAAAAATTGGATATCCTAATTCACAGCGAACCGGTAGATGCATTGTCCACCATTTGTCACGCGGACGATGCTTATCAACGTGGGGTAGCCTTATGCAGCAAATTGAAAGAATTGATTCCGAGACAAATGTTCGAAGTGGCTATCCAAGCAGCCTTAAATAATCGAATCATAGCACGTACGACTATAAAAGCTATCAAAAAAAATGTGACTGCAAAATGTTATGGAGGGGATATCACGCGGAAACGCAAGCTCTGGGAAAAGCAAAAGAAGGGCAAAAAACGCATGAAAATGATCGGTAAGGTGGAAGTCCCACAGGAAGCACTTTTAGCCGTTTTACAGGTAGATAACGACTGATTTAATGAACTCTTACTGGCGGTCCACAACCTCTCCACTTTATAGCTTTCTTTTTACCATCCCGTTATTTCTTATTTACGAGATTGGGATTCTCCTTACATCATCTGATGATATGCTCGTTCTACGAAATGGCGCCGATGCATTGATGCGACAAATCCTGGAAATATTTGGTGTGTCCGGGCATTATTGGATTGGAGGAATATTTTTTATTGGTTTTATCATTACATTTATTCTCCAGCGCAAGTATTGGAAAGAAACACAAATTCATGGCGATTATCTTTTACTGATGATGGGGGAGAGTGTTGTATGGTCGGTGATGATCTATTTCTTCATGACCAATGTTTATTTACTGTTGATGAATCCAACGGGCTCTATGTTAGTTCAACAAGTAACACTTGCCGTGGGAGCTGGAATCTATGAAGAATTTTTATTTCGAGTATTGTTGATTGCGGGGATATCTGCTATATTAGGATTCATTTTCCAATGGTCAGAAAAAACTAAAAACTGGTCTGCCATGATAATTGCTGCGGGTATTTTTTCATCATTTCATTTTATTGGTGAATACGGTGACTTTTTTTCATTTAATATTTTTATGATTCGGTTTCTTGCAGGAATGGCATTGGGGACACTTTATTTTCTACGTGGATTTGGAATCACAGCTTGGTCACATGCCATTTATGATCTCATAGTACTTACAAGAATGACCACACAATAGGATTTCTCTCTATAAATTTTACCATGGGATTTTCCACTTTTTTAATATTTATAATTGGAGCCGTTCGCCTATTTGGAGATTTGAATCATGGCCGTATGTCCATTATTCCTGAATATGACCAAAATATGGTTACAATATTGTTCAGCGGTCACCGAGAAAGTGTAACACAAAATAATACATTCCTTTTTACAGTACCATCCGATGTGGATTCTGTTTCTCAGATTAAGACTAATCCGAAGGGTGAATTGGAATTTGTCCTCATCTCGACTCGATTCATAAAGGGGTTAAATTGGGTGGAAGTCCCGAAGGGATTAGATGAATTTGCTTTTATGATTAATTCAACAAAATTTCCGGAACCTGGCAATCGATATTTTGAATATGAACTCTCATTTTCTGAAACAGTTATAGAATTAGATTTTGAGATTCAGGAACCCCTTGCAGCAGAGAATTTTGAATACACGGGATTTAAGGGAGAATCTTCTCAGGATGCACATGGACAAACAATTCACTCAATTCAATGGACAAATATTCCACAAAATAATGTTCATATGATTACTTTTTCTTACATGAATACTCGTGGCTTAACAACAAGAAGTACTTTGAATGAACTTATGAAATTATCTCAGCCAGACGTTCAGGTTGAAATACCACCCCAAAAAATTAAGCGTCATAGTCTTTATATTTGGGAACCGATGATTGCACTAGCAGTTGTTACCTTATTCACCATGCTAGTATTGAACTATTATCAAAATGGAAAGGCTCGTAATTTAAACTGTTTAAATTGCGGAAATAAATTGAGCGAATTAGACAAATTCTGTCCTGAGTGTGGAGAAAAAATATAATGTATCCGGTTTTATTAGAGATTGGTCCTATCACGATTTATTCATTTGGTTTTATGCTCGTTGTGGCTTTCTATACAACATATTTCTTACTCAACCATGATTTGAAGAAATTAGACCATGATGAAAAATTAGCGTCTGATATGATATTTTGGGCAGCGATCGGAGGTGTTTTAGGGTCTAAAATATATTATTTGCTAGAAAATTTAGGAGATGTGATTCAGGATCCCGTTGGCATGATTTTTAGCGGGTCTGGTTTAGTTTTCCTTGGGGGATTGATGGGTGGTACTCTAGCCGTGACAATGGTTTTAAGAAAAAATAATTTACAATGGCTTACATTCGCGGATATTGTGGCACCTTTGTTGATTTTAGGATATGGAATTGGGAGATTGGGATGTTTTCTCGTGGGTGATGATTACGGTATTCCAACATCCTTACCTTGGGCAGTATCTTTTCCAAATGGATTACCACCCAGTACATCTCAAGTTTTTTCCGTCTATTACCCTTGGATTGATATTTCAGGGTTTGCTCCCGGTGTTTTGTCTGTACATCCAACACAGTTGTACGAGTTCTCGGCAGCGGTAGCAATCTTCTATTTTCTTTGGTCCCGTCGAAATAATGTGAAAATCGCTGGAAGTTTATTCTTTTCATATTTGATCCTTGCAGGAGTTGAACGATTTACAATTGAATTCATTCGTACGAATGAGAAATATCTATTTGACCTATTTTCTGGATCTCAAGTTATTTCGGTATTTATGATTTTGATTGGTACTTATTTTCTATTAAACCCTATCTCTAAACATGATCCGGACTCTGCATAAATTCATTTTATTAATCGTCTATTTTTTAACAAGCTTGATTTTTGGTCAAGTTTCATTATCTATATTAGAATACCGTCCGTTCCCCGATAAAATATCTCTATTAGATATAGAGCCCACTGTTTTGAGCTGGTCAATTGCGAACCGTTTTTTATTGCTCGATCAGAACCAAAGAGAAATGATTGAATTGGGAACCTTTGGCGATGTGACACTTGCAAGCGGACTTGGTCAAGGTGGGCATACATATGGCGACCTAGTGTGGATGGGAATTTCACCCGAAGGAATTTGGGTGCTGGACCGAATTGAAAATTTGATCTCCCATTTGGATTTTCGGTTGAATCCAGTCAAAACTGAAAAAATTGAACCTCGTATTTTTCCAGAAAATGCAACATTAGACCCTTGGGGAAGGCTTTTTCTTTATTCACGCACTTACAATAGTATTTTTATTTTTGAAAATGGATCATTGCTTGAGCAACCATTCATTAATTTATCCAGAGAATTCGAAAAGACAATCCATATGAAGGATATGAGCATCAATCAAGATGGCGATCTGGGAATATTAAGCGCTGATGGGGAAGTTCATTTTTTTAATCGATTAGGACAAAAACAAAATTCATATCCATCTGGAATTATTAATGCGGAATTTTTAACTCCCATAAGGGGTAGTTGGTTTGTATTTAACAAACTAGGAAAAGGTATGTCTGTCAAATCTCAGGAAATGGTATCCATCCCCGGTGCCAGTGTACCCGTCATTGATGTGGCGACGATGAATAGATCATTGGCTGTTTTATCCCAGGATCATATCCTGATTTTGAATGCAAAATTTAAATAGGCTCTACCTTAAATTAATTTTCTTATTGACCTGCTCGATTCATGCCCGGGTCACCTCTGCGATTGATACGCTCCTGTTAGGGCAGGACCAAACTGCCCTAAAATTAAACCATTCCTTTATTTTGAAATCCACATTAAATCTTTATCAGGATGGACGATGGATAGAGGTTGAAAAAGTAAACGATATTGATGGGATTGTCTTTTTACATGAAAAAGATGTTCGTCCAGGAAGGTTAATAGTCTCTTATGATTATTTAACGGATGGTTTACCTCTATCAGTTGGACCGAGATGGAAATCATTCCCTATCCTTGATCTTGAACAACATGATGAACTTTCCTCTTCAACCTCCCAATTATTTCAAACTAACCATCAAGAATCAACCGTTTTTTCATCCGGAAGTATTTATAGGCAATTGACTATCTCACCTATGGGTGGCTCTGATTTTTCCGGTGGATTGCAAATGCAGTTGAATGGACAATTAGCCAAAAATATCATTGTAAGCGGTGTTTTATCGGATCAGGATCTACCAATCCAACCTGAGGGGACGACACGAGAATTAGAAGAAATAGACAAAGTTTACCTCACAGTAACTCACCCAAATTATGCCATTAATGCAGGGGATATTAATTTCAATAAAAATATTGATAAAACCCATAATATTAATAGAAAGCTCGTAGGACTAAAGAATACCTTTAAGTATAACGGTTGGCAAGGGACGGGCGTATATGCCGGAACCAAGGGTAAATTCTCGTCCAGTGAAATAAAAGGCAGAGATGGAGACCAAGGACCTTATCAATTAACGGGCAAGGATGGAAATCGAAATATCATTGTTTTGTCCGGAACAGAAAAAGTATGGATTGATGGTCGTGAATTGACTCGAGGTCTTAATCATGATTATACCATTGATTATTCAATGGCTGAAATAAAATTTACACCAAATATTTTGATTCATTCGGACTCAGATATCTTTATTGAATATCAATATTCAGATTTTCAATTTCAAAAAGGATTTATTGGCGGAATGGTTGAAAAGACATTGGGTTCAAGAGGTATTATTTCCTTAGGGATGTTCAAAGAATCCGATCAATTCCAACAGGATGATTGGTCGAAAGATATTTGGGATGGCTTGTCAGACAGTGAATCGGGAAAAATTATTAATTTCAATTCCTTTATCAGGGAGGATGGTGATTACGTGTTTATGGATTCAGTTTTTGTGTATGATCCCGAGTTTTTATCAAACGACTCCACACGGTTTGCTATCACATTTGGATTTGATCCAAACGGTGCTTACAAAAGGCTTATTTCAGAAAAGGGCAGGATCTTTTACCAATATGTCCCTGAATCAGACAGGGGGCCTAATCTGGATCTATATAGTTATTATCAAACGATCCATGCCCCAGAATCTCATCAATTTGGATTTATCGGTGGCGAATACAAACTTGGGAAAAATGTAACCTTCTCCGGACAATTAAATCAGTCTGGGTTGGATCCAAATTCCATCAATCAAACCAATGCGCTTCATAAGGGTGCGTCCCACAAATTTGGTATTTCTGTTGATTCGCTTGAAATAGGTCCCGTGTTATGGAATCTGTCCATTTCTGATTGGAACCGGAACAATGCATATCAGTCCTTAGGCCAGGAAAATGATGTGATGCAAAGACGATTTTGGAATCTGGATTCTCTCAAAGAAAGAGGCGTGCGCCAAAGCAATTTAACTTCCGAAATAGTGGTCAATGGAATAGGGTCGTCCCAGTTCGAATATGCGAATTTGACCTATGCCCAAAATGAGAGATCACGTGTCAGATTGAACCAAAGAATGACAAAACCCATTTTAAAGGATTCATATTTCAATTATTTATCTGTCAGCCAGGTGAAGGGGAATTTTGTTCGAAGCCAGGGTCGGTTACAGATCAATGCCAAATCCATTTCTCCTTTTATATCCTACTTGAAAGAGGTGGATGCAGAAAAAAACCAGTTTAATAATTCAGGGGGTGGATTATCAATAAAGGTAAAAGATTTTGCATTTGAATCTGGAATTCATCTTCGTCAAGATGAATTTTATGGAGAGACTCAATCTTGGGAGTCTGCGTCACGGGATTTCATCGGATTTTTCAATTTAAAGTCACGATCTAAAAGTGGATGGAAACAGGATATAGTTTTTAAAAAACGAGTTAAATCAATTGAAACGAATAAATCTACCTTTGATTATTCACTGGCACGAATTGTTTTATCCTACCGTCAACCCCAAAAACCAATATCATGGGAAATTAAAGCAAAAACGGAAGAATCATTAACTGAAACACGTGCAGTCGTCTATGATTCTGTCGGTATTGGATTAGGACAATTTCGGTATGACCCCATTTTTAATACATACATCTCTGATCCGAACGGTGCATATATAGCATACACCGTTCCCACGGGACAAAGGCACCCAAATACTGTTTTGGAAGGGTCACAAAAATTCACAATAGATTTTGGGAAATTGAATGGATTTCCTAATCTCTTAGTTCGATCTAACACTCGGATAGATTTCCGTGGGTTGGACCTTCAATTAAATCAAATAATCTCCCCTGAAATCTTAGACACATCTTTGACAAAATCTCGAGTGGATTCTAGACTGGAGCTATTGTATTCTGGAAAAAGAAGGGTCATGGGTTGGATTGATTATTCTCAATCACTGAATGGAATGGATTCACGTGGGAATAATTTAGATCGATTATCAGAATTTGGGTTTGATTTCAATCAAAATATTTCAAAAACGATTTCATTTAAGACTAAAACAAAATTCAGGCAGAAATTTGTAGAATCGACAATATCAGAACTAAGAAACCGAGAGATTAAAGGTTGGTGGAATGAAACTAAATTTTTACTCAAAACGTCCAATTCTTATGATGTGGATATTGGGTTTGTAGGGGGAGCAGATTTTGGTATTCAACAAGGAAAGTTATTTTCATCTACAGCCTATGGATTAAAATTGGACGGTCGATTTTTCTATCAGAAAAAAGGTCGGTTGCAGACTGGGGTATCTTGGACGACAGTGAAAGAAGAAAATGGAATGACTCATATTCCACCTGAAGCGCTGAATGGAAATCCAGTTGGAGTGGGCCTACGGTCGAATACGAGACTTCAGTATTATTTAAATCATTCCGTATCTCTGATTTTCACATTAAATACGATTAATGATGACAGATATAAGAATTTTATCACTTTTCAGGGAGAGGTTCGTGCGCATTTTTAATTTCATTTGGTTTATCAGCATTTCTCTTCTTTTAGGACAAGGAGAGCGAATAAAGATACATTCAATATCAAATGATGATGTGATGGATTCCTTGCTTACAATCATTCAACAAGATTCTAATCCGTCTCTTGAATTCATTTTAGAATCATTCTCAACGCAGCCAAAAAGTGCACACTATACTAAAATAAATCGCAAAAAAAAGATAGACACACTGATTGTCATTTCTTCAGAGAAAATAAACCAATCTGTTTTAGACCAAATCAGTAATCCATTGAAACTTGCAACCATTGGATTCTCATTGAATAAAGTTAGGGAATCAATACAAGACAGATATTATTTTTTGAACCGGGAATTATCCGTTGATATTGGAATAGTCAGAGATGAAATTTTAGGGGCAATCATTAAAATTGATCCTGAGTTTGAAAGCCATTTTTCGGGCATAATTGGCATGGGGAAAAGGGGAGAGTCCTGGGATGTGACAGGCCAAATTGATCTTCATCTTGAAAATTTATTTGAGACTGCTGGGATGTACGAACTTTACTGGCAACGGGTTGATTCATTGTCACAAGTTATCCGATTCAAGGTATATGAACCTCATCCATTTGGGTGGGATTTAGGTGTTCATTGGAATTATCACCACGAAGTGATCAAGGGATTATATTCAATTATTGAGAATGAAACAATGTTGCAAATGTTTATCCCGGGGCTTCATTTAATGAATCTTGGATATTCCACCGGTAAAACTATTCCTACTGGAAAGGGCGAAGAGAACGGTTATGACAAAGTTGGATTTAAGGCTTTTAAATTATCGTCTTTCAGAGATTCAAGAAATAATCGATTTTTTCCAAATGATGGGATGATGTTATTTGGATCGGTAGATATTGGATTACAAAATGGAAATGGCTTTATAGAAAGTGAATTTGAATTTAATTATTTTAACCCAATCCAAAATAATGTTCATGGATACATAAAATTTATTGGGAAAGGAATAACGAATTTGAATAATAAAGTTCCGAAAAGTAGATATTATTTATATGGAGGGTCATCAACCATGCGAGGCTATTTAGAACAACAATTTTTATCCACACAATATTTTATTTCTACTTTAGAATTAGCCTATCAACCCGACACTAAAATTCAATTCAATCTTTTTTCAGATTATGGCATTTCATCATTTAACAATGTAATGGATGGATATTTTGGCTATGGGTTTGGCATGGCTCAAAAATCTGATCAATCTATTATTAAAGTACAATATGCCCTTCCGTATGGCCAAACATTAAACCAGGGAAAACTTCATATAAAATGGATATCTCGATTATAGGATTTACAGTTTAATCTACCCTAATTTTTACGATGTATTATTATCAGAAAGTGCTACTATGTTTAATGGTTGGATTCATAATCCAATTATCCGGTTGTTCTCAAAAAAGAGAAGCTCTGGGTGCTGGGAATGAAATACGAGTTATTTGTTCCAATATTGACAAACCTTTCATTATAAAATATTTAACATCCATCTTTATTGACACACTTTATTCGCCGGAACCTGAACCTTTTTATTATTTAAAATTTTCAGATCCGTCTACTTATAAAGATTTAAAAGATCAAGCTCAAGTAATTGTAGCGGCAATTGACCGTGATTCAAGGAATTCTGGATATAATCTAATTAAAAGAATTTTGCCCGAAAATCAGTTCATTGAAACTGAGACAGGAGATCCTGTTATTCTAGCCAAAAATGTACATGCTGATAAACAACTATTCATGGTCATTAATGCCCGTACAAAAGAGCAATTATATTCTACAATAGAGGACAAAAGAGATTTCATTCGAAAACAGTTTCACGATTTATTTATTGATCGTCAAAGTAGATACATATTTGGTGATGATCGAAATAAAAAACTAGAAGATTCTTTAAATACGGAATATGGGTGGACACTTAAGATTCCATGGGGATGGCAATCCATCAAGAAAACGCCAGATTCATCCTTTGTTTGGCTCGGAAGAGAATTGCCTTTTCAATGGATTGGGATAAGTTGGGATGAGGGGAATCAAGTGAATGATGAACTCCGTGTTGGTGAAAATATTTGGGCATGGCCTGCATCTCATTATGAATCTATACGATTTAATGATTACCATTTTTCAATTGAAAAGACAACATTTAAGGATAATAATGCTTGGCGAGCAAAAGGTATATGGGAAACAATTGATTTAAAAGATTCAAAAGGCGGTCCCTTTCAATCGTATATATTTTATGATAAGAAAAAGGATAGAACCTATCATATTAACTATCTGATTCATTTTCCAGGAAATGATAAATCGATATTTATGCGTCAATTAGATTTAATTGTAAAAACCTTCTCTGTGTTGCACTAAGATGAAAATTTTAATCACAGGTGCGTTTGGTCAATTAGGTACGGTTCTAAGTCAAAACCTTCGTTTTAACTATGATGTTATTCGAACAGGTAGAACCGTTCCAAAAAACCAAATTGGACATACGCTAGATATTCGAGATAAAATTCTTGTTCAAAGTTTAATGGATGCCTTAAATCCAGATCTAATTATTAATTTGGCAGCCATGACTAGCGTTGATGGTTGTGAGTTAAACCCACGTCTAGCCAGGGAAATAAATATTGCAGGTATACAACATTTATGTGATGCTTTTGATGGGAAGATCATTCATCTCTCAACAGATTATGTATTTAACGGGGAAAATGGGCCCTACTCAGAGACATCACCAGTTTCGCCAATAAATGTGTACGGTGAAACAAAACTCGCTTCTGAACGTATTTTGCTCCATGAAAACCCAAACCATTTGGTTCTTCGTTGTAATGTGATTTATGGATATGACAATTTAACACAGGCTAGTTTTTTAAATTGGGTGGTGAATTCTTTAAAAGATGGACAAATTATCCGTGTTGTAGATGACCAAATAAATAATCCTACCTGGACAGAATCTATAGCAGATATTATTAGTTTATGCATTCAACAAAAAATTTCCGGAATATATCATTGGGGAGATGGAAATTTATTAAGTCGATATGATTTTGCTTTAAAAATCGCTGAAAAATTTGAATTGGATCAAAAATTGATTCATCCGATTTCTACAAAAGAATTGAATCAACCTGCTGCTAGGCCATTGATGTCTGGTCTAAAATCAAATAAATTGATTGGCCTTTTAAAGGTAGTCCAGCCAACAATTGATAACTGCCTGAATAAAATTATAGATAAATGCACTGAATGAAAACCTTAGTTATTTCACCCACGTATAACGAACGTAAAAATATTCAACTTCTTGTTGAAAAGGTTCTAGGCCCTAATCCGGAATTTCATTTATTAATTGTAGATGATAATTCCCCTGATGGAACAGGCGAAATTGTTAAAGATCTCCAAAAATCTTATTTAAACCTTTATTTGGAAGTAAGGCCAGGGAAAGCAGGTTTAGGTACTGCGTACCTTTTCGGATTCAAATGGGCGTTGGAAAGGGATTATGATGCGATTGTACAAATGGATGCGGACTTGTCTCATGATCCCAATGATGTTCCGCGATTGGTGGCCGAACTCACCGATAATGACCTTGTTATTGGAAGTAGATATATTGATGGTGTAAGTGTAGTCAATTGGCCTATTCGAAGATTAATATTGAGCTATGGTGCTAATATGTATTCAAGAATTATTACGGGAATGCCGATCAATGATGGTACGGGTGGGTTTAAAGCATGGCGAAGATCCCTTTTGGAAAAGATTGATCTGGACGATGTAAGATCCCAGGGATATTCTTTCCAGATAGAGATGAATTTTCGTGCCTGGCGAAAGGGTGCTCATATCAAGGAAGAACCTATTATTTTTCATGATCGTACTATTGGCCAATCCAAGATGTCCAAAGCCATTATGTATGAAGCAATTTGGATGGTTTGGCGCCTGCGGATTTGGAAGATCTTCGGTTGGATCTAACCCCTGAATGAAAGTATCCATTTGCATCGTTAATCTGAATGCAAAACAGCATCTTAGTGCATGCATTAAATCTCTTTCGAAATCTATAGGTCATCGTTCCTATGAGACTATTATTGTTGATAACCATTCCAAAGATGGATCTCAAAAATTCATCCATCAAAATTTCCCAGATATTCAATTAATAAAAAACATCCGAAATGAAGGGTATACGAGAGCTATCAATCAAGCATTGAAAAGAGCAGAAGGGAAGTACTTGGTTGTGTTGAATCCTGATACCCTTCCTGAACCGGATTCTATTTCCATTCTAATCCAATTTTTGGATAAAAATGATGAAATTGGGATTTGCGGTCCAAAGGTTGTGAACTATGACGGGACGTTTCAACAATCCTGTAGGCGGGGAATTGCTCGTCCTGCAGATGTTTTGTCCTATTTTTTGGGTTTATCAAAAAAATATCCACAAAATAAAAAATATACCGGATATCACTTAAATCATTTGGATGAAAATGAAATCAATGAAGTCAGTGGAGTTTCAGGTTCATGCATGGTGATCAAAAGAGAAGTCATTGAGAATATTGGTTATTTTGACGAACAATTTTTTGCGTATCAGGAGGATTCAGATTATTGTTTACGTGCAAAGGAAATGGGATGGTCTATCTATTATAATCCAAATTCTATAGTAAAACATATTGGTGGCGCAGGCGGTTCTGGAACGATTCCTATGAGAGCAATTTTTGAATGGCATCGATCGTATTATCTATATTATTTCAAACATTTTGCCAGTGACTATTCAACATTGTTTAATCTTTTCTATTCTTTTGCGATGTTTGGTAAATTAATTTTTGCTGAAGGTAAATACCTTATTCTAAGATAAATGGAAAATTTTACACAACTCGATCCAATCATTCTTTTAATGGTCTCCACCATTATTGTTGCGCTTTCACTTTCATGGTTTAGCCTTAAAATCGCGCCTAAAATCGGGCTTATGGATATTCCGGGTAGTGCGGACCATAAGAACCATGATTCCCCAATTCCGTTGACAGGTGGGATAGTTTTGATAGATACTTTTATTATTATGCTATTAGCGTCAGGCATGTGGCGAGACCCAAATATTTTTGCTATCATTACTTCAGGAATGATTATTGGAGTATTTGGATTATTGGACGACTTTCTGCATCTTTCCGTGCCCAAAAAAATGATTGGACAAATATTGGGAGCTGTTGTGCTCGTTTATCTTGGTGTCCAAGTGAATATATTTTCATCACCTGAATTCTTTTTTAGAACAAATTCTTTTCTGGATACATGGTTGAATATGGGGTTGACAATATTTTGGCTCGTGGCCGTGACAAACGCATTTAATTTTATTGATAGTTCTGATGGTTTGGCTGTGGGCTTGAGTGGAGTTTCGTCAGGCATATTTCTCGTAATCGCGTTAGTAACAGCGCAACCAACTCTAATTTTTCTTTGTACAGTTATTCTTGGAACATGTATAGCACTCTATTTTTTCAATTCACATCCGGCTCGGTTATTTTTAGGTGATTCTGGAGCACAGATGCTTGGCTTTTTATTGGCATCCATCGCAATTATTTATGAGCCTAAAACTGGGAATCAAGCATCAACCTGGTTTGTTCCAATTCTCATTTTTGCCGTTCCTATTTTTGATATGCTTTTGGTTATCATTTCTCGATTAAAAAGGAATAAAAAGATCCACAAAGCATCCCATGACCATACGTTTCATCGATTGGCTCAAAGAGGAATACCGATTCCACAATCCGTATTGATTATGCATGGTGCCTCACTCATCCTGAGTATGATAGGGTTTTTATGTCTAAATTTACCTGTAACGTATGCGAACTTTATTTTTGGTCTTGCCATTTGCTTTGGAATTATGGCTTTCATCGAACTAGATAAGAACTATTCATAAATAAAAACCTAATGTCAAATTATTACCTAGAATTTGAAACCCCCATCCGAGTATTGGATGATCAGATCATCGAGTTGGAATCTTCGAATGATCCTTCCAAAGATGATTTACGATCCATTGCAAAATTAAAAGAAAGCAGATCTGAAAAAATAGAAAAAATATATTCTTCATTATCGCGATGGCAGCGGGTACAGTTAGCCAGACATCCAAATAGACCCCACTCACTTGATTATATCCAGTATTTTTCACCTGATTTCATTGAGCTTCACGGCGACAGACATTTCATGGATGATCCTGCAGTCATCACGGGAATTGGACATTTTGAGAACAGAAAAGTAGCGTTTATAGGCCAGCAAAAAGGAAGGAATACGAAAGAAAATCTTTATCGCAATTTTGGCATGATGCGTCCAGAAGGGTATCGAAAAGCTTTGCGTGTCATGAAACTGGCAGAAAAATTTGGTCTTCCTGTTATTACGTTTATTGACACGATTGGAGCCTATCCAGGAATTGGAGCAGAAGAGAGGGGTCAAGGTGAAGCCATTGCTCGAAATTTATTGGAAATGTCAGGATTACGGGTACCCATTGTAGGCGTAGTAATCGGTGAAGGTGCCAGTGGCGGGGCATTAGGTATTGGTGTCTGTGACAGGATGCTCATGTTGGAAAACACATGGTATTCTGTGATCAGTCCTGAAGGATGTGCATCTATTTTATTCCGGGATGCGAAAAGGGCAGAAGATGCTGCTGAGGCATTAAAACCAACACCAAAAGATCTTATGGAAGTGGGAATCTGTGATCGAATTGTAGATGAACCCAATGGGGGTGCACATCGTAATTTTATAGATACAGCAGAATCATTGAAATCTGTCTTGGTGGATGAATTACATCAATTAGAAAAAATCGAACCTGATAATTTTCTCAATAATCGAATCCAAAAATATGACAAGCTGGGATATTTTACTGAAACACCATGATTCAATACGATCATCACATAAAGATCTATTACAAAGATATCGATCAAATGGGGATTGTGTATTATTCGCGGTATTTTGAATTCTTTGAAGTTGCTCGGACAGATATGTTGTCCTCTATCGGTCTGGATTATGTCAAAGTAGAAGAAAATGGTGCCATGCTTCCCGTGATTGAAGCCCATGCTGAGTATAAAAAAGGCGCAAAATTTAGTCAGGATATTATTGTGAAAACCTCTATCCAAGACGTCCCAAAGGTAAAATTGAAAATTGATTATACCATCTGCAATAAAGAATCTGATGAAATATTAGTACAAGGATATACGATTCATGCCAGTACAACTTTAAAAGGGAAACCTATAAGAATGCCAAAATATATTCGAACTATTTTTCAAGAAAACATGGAGAAAGCGTGAAAAATTTAATATTAATTGTAATAACAATAATCCTTTATTCTGGGTGTGCCAATAAGGAACCCTATGCCTGGAATAAGGATGTACCCTTTCAAACTATTCTAGCCCAATCCGGTGGAAAACTTGTCCTGATGGATTTTGAGACCGAATGGTGAGTATGGTGTAAACGGCTGGATGCCGATACATTTTCTGATAATAAAGTCAGAGCATTCGCAAATAAAAACCTGATCAGCCTAAAAATTGATGCAGAAAAAGGAGAAGGGATTGAACTAGCAAAACAGTTTGGTGTTCGTGGATTTCCAACAATTATCATAGCGAATGAGAATGGCCAGGAGGTAGATAGGATCGTAGGGTATATGCCGCCGGAACCATTTCTGGAAAAATTAAACCAAATTAAAAATGGTATAAATACATTGCCAACTTTATTGGGAGAATTGGAATTAGACGGAACAAAATTCAGTACATTATTCAAATTGGCTAATAAATATGAAAATATGAATGATAAAGCTTCTGCCAGAGAAATGATCAATGCCATTCTTGAAGCCGGGACAGATTCATCAGGAGCGGCCGCTTTTCAATCTATTTTATATGATGCACGAGAAACTCGTGATTCGACACCACTCATTGTTTATGCAGATAAAAATCCTAATAGTGAAAATTCAATAAATGCATTACAAGAAGCTATGTACTTGGTGCGTCAGCGTGGAGTTGATCCTGAATTAGAAGCCAATCTATATATTCGAGTTGTCAATGCCAATAAAGATCCTAATTCAGGATTTTTGAATGGATTTGCCTGGCGTATGTCCGAGTTGAAGTTAAATCTTGATCTTGCTTTAGAAAAAGTTAATTGGGCGATCGAAAATGAGATTGATGAAAAAAATAAACACATGTATATCGATACGAAAGCGGAAGTCCTGTGGAAAATGGGACGAGTAGAAGAAGCCATTGCTGAAATTGAAAAATGTATTTCTTTTGATTCTGAAGATAAATATTATGGGGAGCAATTAGAAAAATTTCAAAAATCACAGAATCCAGCTTAATCAGAATTCTACAGTGTAAAAAAGCCTCTGCCGTCCGGCAGAGGCTTTTTTATTTATTGATCAAATAAACCGCAGCAACACCCAAAGTCCCTCCAAACAGTGTGGTAATCATAAGCGGCTCACCTAAATAATACATGGCAAATCCCATGGCAGTTAAGGGGACGGTGAATATGTAAGCACTGGCTTTTTTAGCCCCCAATTCCACAGAAGCCTGAAAATATACTGATGTACCAAATGCCATGGCAGCTACAGCCAAACACATCATATTTAGCCAAAAGATCCAATCAAATTGGAAAACATCCAACAAGGGTTCATTCACTGCTATGAATAAACTAAAAATTGCTGATAGCGCGAAGCACCAAAAACTATAGGGAATAAAAGGGATGACTGATTTTGATCTCGATGTTAAGATCGTTACTGACACCCAAGACAAGGACGCCATAATAAAATGGAAATTCCCCGATTGAAAAAGTAGATCAAGGTTTAGATCCCATATTTTGAGAATACATGCACCGCCAAAAAATCCGAGCATGAGTCCAACAATATCTTTCCTCAATAAAATACCACCGAAGAAAAGCGCAGAAAAAAGTGTTGTAAGAATCGGATTCAACGTTGTGACCAAGACACCACCTTCTCCCGCTAATCCGACTTGGGTTCCTTTAAAATAAAAAAAGTTGTAAGATGTCATAAATATAGAATTTAGAATAATAAAATGAAGTGCTTCTTTACTGATTTTAAATGATTCCTTTTTCAACCAAACTATCGGAGCAAAAGAAATAGTGGCAATAAAAAATCGCCAAAACATCATAAGCGGTGCATCCCCATAATTACCTAATATTTTTGCATTGGTCCACGACAATCCCCAGGTGATCATGGCCAGGATCATCAGGAGGGTTAATCGCATCTTTTTGGATTTAAATTTTACCATTATTTCATACCGGACTTAATTCAGCATCCATTTATTTTTCTTAACAATCATTTTATCATTTGTTTATTTGATTTAATAGAAATTCCATAACGAATCATTGGAATATCAAAGATTTTATAATCAAATGGATTCCTGATCTTCGCTTTGTCAGGAATGACAACTCCTCTCATGCTGTCATGCAGGACAAGATCCGGCATCCAGAGAGTCTAATCAAACCATTCACCAGCCAAGTCAGTTCAATTAGGGTTTGATTCTTCAATCAAAGCGATCTTCCAGGCACGTTTCCATTTTTTGAGTTGTTTCTCCCGGTGAATGGCTGCGCCAATATCATCTGTTTCTTCATAATACATAAGATTAGTTACTTTGTATTTTTTAGTAAAAATGCTTCCCGTTCCATTTTTATGATCGAACATGCGTTGCTCAAGATTATTTGTAGCTCCGATATAAAGGGTTCCGTTTCGTTTGTCTGTGAGAATGTAGACGTAATAGGTCATTTCATCTGTATTATTCTATTATGTAAAAAAGTAATTATTCTAGATAATTGAACTCAGAATCAAATGGATACCAGCTCTCCGGCCGGTATGACATACTACATCCGGAAAACGGGAAATTTAGGATCTGGCGATGGATTATTTTTGATTGCTTTTAACGCTTGAATTAGGATTCGTCTAGTGTCGGTAGGTTTGATGACACCATCGTCCCATAGTCGGGCACTTGCGTAATAGGGATGGCCTTCTTTTTCATATTTATCAAGTATAGGTTTCCTTAATGCTTCAATTTCCTCTGCCGATAATTCTTTACCTGTAGATTTGAGTTGATCACTTTTTACCGTCACCAATACATTAGCAGCTTGATCGCCACCCATAACGGAGATCCTTGAATTTGGCCACATCCACATAAATCGCGGTTGATAAGCACGACCACTCATGGCATAATTCCCAGCACCAAAACTCCCTCCAATTACTACTGTTAATTTTGGAACATTCGCTGTAGCCACCGCCTGAACCATTTTAGCACCATTTTTTGCGATGCCGCCGGATTCAGCTTTTTTGCCAACCATAAACCCAGTGATGTTTTGGAGAAAAAGAAGAGGAATCTTTCGTTGACAACATATCTCAACAAAGTGAGCACCTTTTAAGGCCGTTTCACTAAACAGGATTCCATTATTTGCTACAATACCGATGGACTCTCCACCAATCTTGCTAAACCCAGTCACAAGAGTTTTTCCATAATCAGCCTTGAATTCTTCAAAATTTGAATCATCAACAATACGAGCTATCACTTCATGGACATCAAAAGGTGTTCTGTGACTTTTGGTTAAGATACCAAACAATTCATCGGCATCATAAACGGGTTCATTATAATCAAGATCCTTTGGGGCTTGGTCGGGAAAATGATTTATAATACCACGAATCATATTAATAGCTTCCTCATCATTTTCGGCAAAATGATCTGCAACACCACTGAAACGGGTATGAAGTCGTGCGCCTCCTAATTCTTCAGCAGTGGCTGTTTCTCCAATGGCTGCTTTAACCAAAGGAGGGCCCGCTAGAAAGATTGTCCCTGTTTTATTAACTATTATTGCTTCGTCACTCATAGCAGGGACATAGGCACCTCCAGCTGTACAGGATCCCATAACAGCTGAGATTTGTGGGATTCCATCTGCGCTCATTCTTGCTTGATTATAAAATATTCGCCCGAAATGATCTCTATCCGGGAAAACTTCATCCTGTTTTGGCAAGAATGCTCCACCGCTATCTACGAGGTAAATACAGGGAAGTCGGTTTTCGAAAGCGATTTCTTGGGCTCTTAGATGTTTTTTTACTGTCAGTGGATAATATGTACCACCTTTAACGGTTGCATCATTGGCTACAACAACACACGAATGTCCATGAATTGAAATAATCCCTGTAATAATTCCGGCAGCAGGAACAGCATCATCATAAACATTGTAAGCTGCTAATTCAGAAAATTCAAGGAAATTAACATCTGGATCTTTTAGTTTAGAAATCCTTTCTCTCGCAGTCAACTTTCCACGTTTTTGGTGTTTCTCAACGCGAAGAGGAGGCCCCATTTCTCTGATTTTTTCCAATACTGTATTCAATTCGTCAGACAGTATTTTTTGATGAGAATAGTTTAATTGAAATTTTTCAGACGTTGGATCGATTTTTGTTTCAATCTTGGGCATGAGTAAAAGACTCCTTTTTTAAAATTGTTTGGATAAATTGAGTTGCCTCATCTAGCTTATCTTTTTGAATTCCTGTTTTAATACCCATAGAATCACAGAGAGTAAAAACTTTTTCCGTTGATATATTTCCGGAAGAACCTTCAGCATAAGGGCACCCACCAATTCCACCGGCAGAACTATCAAATGTATTGATCCCATATTCCATAGCAACTTTAATATTATTTTCAGCTAACCCAAATGTATCGTGCATATGGAGAGCAAAAAAGCTTGAATCCCATTTGATTAAAATTTGATCCAATAATCGACATACTTCACTAGGATTTGCCTTTCCAATTGTGTCTCCCAACGAAATTTCCTTAATGCCGAGATCTAATAGTTTTGCAATTATATTCATTACGGATTCAATATTAATTGAACCTTCATAAGGACAATGCCATACAGTAGATATATATCCTCGAACACGTAAATGGTTACTTTCCCAAAACGGTTTCATGGTATGAAATTTTTGAATGCTATCTCGAATGGTGCAATTAATATTTTTTTTTGAAAAAGTTTCGCTAACGGATGTGAAAATCGCAACAGATTTATAATTGCTATTCACGGCATTTTCAAGTCCTATAATATTTGGAACAAGGGCCGTATAAGTAATTCGCGGATTCTTTTGAATCGATTTAGAGACCATTTGGGCATCTGCAAGTTGTGGAATCCATTTTGGAGATACAAAACTGGTTACTTCAATTTCTTGTAAACCCGAATCAGACAATAAATCGATATATGTGATTTTATCTTCAGAAGAAATGATCTGGGATTGGCTTTGTAATCCATCCCTTGGCCCAACTTCAATAATTTTTACAAAATTAGGATTAGATTGTGTTTTAATCATTCAGCCAATTTGGTTTTCTTTTCTCAATAAAGGCAGCTAACCCTTCCTGTCCTTCTTCGCTGGCACGTAGTTCTGAAATAACATCAGTCGCATCTAATGAATCCATGTTTTTGATATAATCTTTGAATTTTGATTGGGCATTTGGGCTACCTTTTTTTAATTGCGAAATGACGGATTCTAATAAATCTTCGATTTCATTCAATGGCACTGCATATTGGACGAGTCCAATTTTTTCTGCATATTTTCCATCAAATCGTTCCCCCGAAATTCCAAGAGCCCTAAAAGCTGACAACCCTATTTTTTTCACAGTGTAAGGGCCAATAACAGCTGGAATGATTCCTATTAGGACTTCACTCAAAGCGAAAATCGTATTTTCATCCGCAATTGTAATATCGCATACATTGCATAGTCCAAACCCACCCCCAAATGCGTGGCCCTGTACGATCCCAACTATAGGTTTCGTACAATGATCAACTGCATAATACATATCGGCTAATAAATGAGAATCAGATTTATTATATTGTTCACTTTTCGTTCCGGAGTCTTTCATATGCTGAATATCTGCACCGGCACAAAACGATTTACCCTTGCCTCTTAATATGATAATTCGAATATCAGATTGCTTTGACAATTGATTAAAACAATCAGTCATTTCAGTCATCATAAGGATATTCATGGCATTACGTACATGAGGACGATTAAGAGTTACCGTAGCGACTGAGTTATTCACATCGACGTTTATTGTATTGAATTTCATAGGATTATTGATATTCTATTCATGGATTAATATGAGAATTTACTTTTGAATCATTTAATTTTGCTTGAAATAAAAAAGGCTCGAAATTCCGAGCCTTTTTCCAAAAAGATATAATATTAAAAATAATATTTCCTGTTATCAATTATTTTAGCATTTTCTTTCAAATGTTCTAACCATGCTTGGAAATACTGATTTTGTTTTCGATTGAATATTGTTATTCGAAGTGAGCCTTTCTGAGCTTTATACTCCGTTGAATCAAATTGACCAATCTCCATAACTTGTATAATGGCATGCCCGCGACCTGTTTCTAAAGGTCCAAGGATTTCACCCGGTTCAGCAGCAAGGAGTGCACCTGTGATGTAATTACTTCGCCCAATGGATGTAAATCCTTGGTTTAATGTTTTAACATCATTTTTAATACCATCTAATTCACTATCGCTTTCAATTAATTGATCTAGACTTAGGGAATTACTTGCTATTTTAACCAAAGCCTTATTTGCTTCAACTAAAGTTGCATCCATTACTTTTTCTTTTTTTAATTTACCCCTGAGTTGGGCTTCAACATCTTCGAATGGTTTTACCCCAGGTGCTGTGATTCCATCCAAAGTAAAAACTGCAAAATATTGATCATTTTCCAATACATCAGATGATTGACCCATTTCACCGTTGTAGGCAAATCTTATGGCAGACCTGAATCCACCTAATCCTCGAATTGCCAACCCTCTATCCGTCAATTTATCTCGGGATTCTGCTGTAAGTTGATTTGATTCAACTGCTGCACTAAATCCATCGTCCTGTGCATCATAACTAAATAAAGTTGCTTCACGTTTTAAATTGGAAAGGGTAGTGGGACTCATTTCTACTTGTAATAAAATATGGGATGCCAAGACTTGTTCTTTACCATTTTCAGATTTTTTATCTTTTACATAAATAATGTGAAATCCAAAATTAGATTTAATTGGACCGACTATATCACCCTTTGTTGCCGAAAATGCAGCAATATCAAATGATTTAACCATTCTCCCTTTTTCAAACCAGCCCAAATCTCCGCCTTTCGTTCCTTGATTTCCTGGATCTACTGAAAATTCATTAGCCAATGTAGCGAAATCTTCTCCACTTTTTGCCCGGTCAAATAATTCCGATGCTAATTTTTCAGCGGATAGAGAGTCTTCTTTTGATGGCTCTTTTTTCCATGTTACATAGGATAATGCTCGTAATCCATCATGCGTAAAATCAGATTTAGATTTTTCATATTCTGCCAATAATTCATCATCAGTGGGATCAGATTCTTCTGAGGGGACTTTTGCAGATGTAACATGAATTCCTGACACAGTATATTGAACATTTCGTTTTATAAATTCATTTTTTACGTCTCTTTCAGAAATAACAATACTTTCATCCAGCATTTGTTGAAGTTTATAATTTGGAATAAAGGTATTTTTCATAAAAGATTCAATGGGTGCCCATTCATCTCCTTGGGGGTTTGCAAGAGCGCCTCTGTATTTATCCCAATCAAATTTCCCATCTGTCATAAAACTTGGATTCTGTTGAAGAAAGGGAGGTGGGTTATTCTCTAAATGAAATAACACTTCATCATCTGTTGCGGTAATATTTAACCGCTCAACCTCTTGAGATACTAACACATCTTGAAGGAGATTGTCCCATACCGTATTTCGTGCTCGTTGCAATTGGAAATCGGTAATCTTCTGCCCTGTGGAACGAGCTTGCTCAATCTCGCGATTTACTAACTGATTAAAATAATCAGGAGATACATCTTGTCCATTAATTTGAGCAATAGTTGTTAAAGGATTTACCCTACCAATTAATTGATCAATTATATTTGCACCACCGACCATTCCTCCAATCGTCATACTTAGAAGAAACATTGCTAGCAATGCCCACAATACAACATGCATCTTTTCGCGCATGGTTGTCATTAAAGCCATAAATAACCCTTTATAATCTGTAAATATTTTATGTGAATATATAACCGTGAAAAACAGCTGGCAAATTTATAGAATGGTTATTGATGAAACAATGAGCAAGACTGATGTATCTTCCATGGATCAAAATGACTAATTCACAATCAATATTTGTAACGAAGCACGGTGCTCCGAACGTATTACAATTTAAAAACGATACGTTAGAAGATCCAAAAACGGGTGAAGTTTGTGTTAAAATAAAATATACGGGCATTAATTTTGCGGATATTATGGGACGAATGGGGTTATATCCTACAGCACCTAAACCGCCCTATGTACCCGGTTTTGAGATTGCAGGAATTATTGAAAAAGTCGGAGATGATTCGAATAGGAGTCTCATTGGAAAAGCAGTTGTGGGATTATCTCGGTTTCATGGTTACTCCACGCATGCGAATGTACCGGTAGAGCAGTTATTTTTTATTCAGGATAAATGGATGGATGTGGCAGCTGCTTTTCCGGTCAATTATCTTACAGCGTATTTTATGATGGTGCATCAAGCAGCCATTCGAGAGAATGAATGGTTTCTCATCCATGGTATTGGCGGTGGAGTTGGAGTCGCTGCTTTACAAATTGCTCAACATCTAGGTGTAAAAATAATTGGAACCTGTTCGGGTTGGAAGCATGAAAATATTCGTGAAATGGGCGTGGAGCATTTAATTGATTATCGGACTGAAGATTTTAAATCACGAGTACTTGAAATTACAGATGGGAGAGGAGCAGATGTAATTATCGATTCATTGGGCGGAAAAGCATTGAAAAATAGTTACGGATGTTTAGCTGAATTTGGGAGATTGGTCTCCTATGGATTTAGCAGTGCTGCCTTGGGAACTAAAAAGAATTATTTGAAAATCTTACCCGAATATTTTGGCATGCCAAAATTCAATCCTATGAATTTGATGGTGAAAAATAAAGGCGTTTTTGGATTTCATTTAGGTCTAATTCAAAAACGTCATGATCTTGTTAAGCGATATGGAGCTCTTTTATTAAAATGGTTGGATGAGGGCATTATCTCTCCAAAGGTAGATTCCGTCTTTTCAATGGAAAAAGCTTCAGAAGCACATCAATACATATCAGATAGAAAGAATTTTGGTAAAGTTCTTCTCATGAATGAAGAATGACACTTGCAGTTTTAGAAAAAAAAGTTACTGGCTGTTATAAATGTAAAAGATTGGTCGACTTCCGTGAAAAAATTGCACAAGATAAACGGAAATCTTATTTAGAATGGGACTATTGGGGGAAACCTGTTCCTGGGTATGGGAACCCAAATGCGAAATTAATGATTCTAGGACTTGCACCTGCGGCACACGGTGGAAACCGTACAGGTCGAGTGTTCACGGGAGATAAATCAGCTGATTTTCTGTTTAAATGTCTTCACCACGTCGGGTTAGCGAATCAACCAAATTCGGATCATCGGAATGATGGACTTGAAATTGATGGTTATATTACTGCAGCTGTAAAATGTGTACCGCCTGGAGATAAACCCAGTCCTGAAGAAAAAAAAAATTGTGAACCTTTTTTAGCTCAAGAATTTGAATTGTTAAAAAATTTAAAAATTGTAGTATCATTGGGGAAGATCGGGTTTGATTCTTGTTTAAAATTTGTTCGTAAATCACATCCGTTAAAAATGAAAGATTTTAAATTTGGCCATGGTGTAAGGTATGAACTCCCCAATGGACTCATTCTATATGGAGCATTCCATCCGAGCCCGCGAAATGTAAATACAAAAAGATTAACTTTTGAAATGATGGTCAATTTCTTAGAGAGAGTGAAAGGAGAACTTTAATAGTGAAACTTCTAAAAATCAGTTTATTTATAGTAATGATTAATCCTCTAATGGGTGTGTGGTTAAGTTTTGAAGAAGGAGTCTTAAACTCACCTTTTAAATCAGCATCATTAGGTTGGAAAATTCCTGTACCCAATGAAAATTCTTTTTTGATTCGGGGGAATAAAGACAATTGGAAATCTTGGTATAAAGTAACGTTACCGGAACAAGATACCGTCCTTTTTCTGGATAGTGCAGCATTTATTTGGGAAAGTGAAGTGCTTAATGTGAATAGTATATCTTTTAGTCAGTCCAGTGATAAACTTTTAATTAAGACACAATCAGAAAAGATTTGGCGTCATTCAAATTCTGGAACCTATTTTGCCTATGATTTAAAATCCGAAACGTTAATTCCCATCAGTAACAATAATATGAATCTTCGTAATGTGAAATTTTCGCCGAATGGAAAATTGGTTGCTTACGTTCGAAAAGATAATAATCTTTATTTTTATGAATTTAAAAGGAACCGAGAAAAACAACTGACAACAACCGGATCCACCACAGTGTCGAATGGCCATTTTGGTTGGCTTTATGAAGAAGAATTGACCGGGTATGATGGTTATCGCTGGTCCCCGGATAGTCGATCCATCGCTTTTTGGGAAGAAGATGAATCCAAAGTACCTGAGTTTACTCTATTCGATGAAATGGGGTTATATCCAAGAATCCAAAAAATTAGGTACCCGAAAGCAGGAGAAACTAATCCAACCATGAGAATAGGAATTCTCAGGATTAAAGGTGGCGGGCGAAAATGGATTCAATATGCTCAAGTAGATAATGATTATCTTCCGTGGATGGAGTGGGTCAACAATGAGAAAATAGCCTTTTTAAAATTGGGTCGAAAACAAAAAAATTGGGACTTATTTATTTCTGATCGAAATACTGGAAGATCATTGAAAATATTATCCGAATCCGATTCAGTTGGGTGGCTGGAAAATCATGGTCAAATCAATTTTTTGGATGACGGAAAAATCATCTGGATCTCAGAAAATTCTGGATATAAACATATTTGGATGGCAAAGCATTCTGGTTCAAGGTCATGGCAAATAACTGAAGGAGAATGGGAAGTAAAATCCATAAAATATATTGACGAAGAATTAAAACTTATTTATTTCACAGCAAATAAAGAATCAGTATTTGAGACGCGGTTTTATTCCATTCATTTTGATGGTTCTAATATAAAACTTCTTACGCCTGAAGATGGATCCCATCAAATTGAAATTTCAGGGTTGAATGATTACTTTATCGATACGTATTCTAGTTTATCAGTTCCACGTAAAATTGTTTATAAAGATTTACTAACGGGCAGAATTATTAAAATTCTTGGTGACACAGATAGTAAGCAGTTCAATGAATATGAGTGGACCACACCGCAGATAATTCAATTCCCCACCGCGGACGGAACAGAAATTCTGGATGGAATCGTTACTTTTCCACCCAATTTTGATGAGACTAAAAAATATCCAGTTATCATGTATGGATATGGAATGCCAGGGACTCAGATTGTTTGGAATCGCTGGGGGAGCTCATGGAATCAATATTTAGCTCAACAAGGATATATTGTATTTTCCATGGATTCCCGTGGTATGAGTGGGCGTGGAGAAGCATTTAAGAATTTGAGTTATGGTGATATGGCCCATTATTTGGCTAAAGATCACTTGGCCGGCTTAAACTACCTTGTGGATAAAGGGTTCGCAGATCCTAAACGTATCGGTGCCTGGGGATGGAGTGGAGGTGGGTATTTCACATGTCTCATGCTGACCAAAAACGGGAAATATTTTAAGGCAGGTGTCTCTGTGGCTCCCGTGACAGACTATCATCTCTATGATACAGCATACACGGAGCGATCCATGGGGCTTCCCCAGGAAAATAGCGCAGGATATGATTCAACGAATACTATTTCTTGGGTTGATAGAATGGAGGGAAGTCTATTAATAATTCATGGTACAGGTGATGATAATGTTCATTCTCAAAATACGACCCACTTTGTTCAAGCTGCAATAAAAGCAGGGAAAGATGTGGAATGGTTACTTTATCCTAATCGAAATCATGGTATTTATGGAGATGGATCAAGAGAACATCTTTATAGGAAAATGATTGATTTCTTTAACGAAAAACTTTGATGAAATTTGAAAAAAGAAAGTTGTGACATGAAACTAAATGAACAATTTCACTATAAATACTTAAGTTTTACTTTTAATTTTCTGTCAGGATTTGGAAAGGTATTTTTAATATTTTCTTTTCAATTTTCATTTTTTAAATAATTGGGGCTGTAGCTCAGTTGGGAGAGCGCTTGAATGGCATTCAAGAGGTCTGCGGTTCGATCCCGCACAGCTCCACTTTCCTTTTTTCTATAAATATTGCTCTAATGATTATCGCTACTTTTGGCTGGCTATATTTAATAAAGTTATTAAAATTTAAATATGGAGTCCATCAACCGCCTGTCTGCCGAAATGAAATGTAGGTACGGTGTTGATGTTGAATCGAAGTATGAGATTCAGAAGGATCGTTTGCTAAAACAATGAATGTTGAATGCTTCATGCTTCAGCGTAGAATTAACATGGTTAATTCAATCCAAATTTCCTTCCAAAAAATATAAGTTATTAATAATACTCCAATGTTGCTATTATATTGAATTTTAGTTGGTAAAAGTGCCAAAGCTATTACCGATTAATCAAAATATTGGCAATTTATTTATATCCATGAATCACCGGATTGGTCAAGGGTCCATCTATTTTTATAATGATGGTAGCGCCTCGTCGGTTAAGGGTTCTTCCGTTCTCTTTTTCCCATTCTCGTATCCATTTTCGGATGCCTAAAGAAATCGGATGGATCTTGACCTCCATTTGATGCAATAAAAATTCTGGATGGATACCATCTAGCCGGACAGAAAAATCACCATCCAACTCAATTTTCATAAAGGGTGAATTAAAGATCAGATCAATTTCACCTGTATGATCATTCAGCAGGTTTAGGCTCAATTCAAACAAGCGAACCTTCAAGGCATTATTCCAGATCCCCATTCGCTCCAGCATATATTCAATTTCCGGGTCCCGGCTTAATTCTTCGGGGATCTTTATTTCAAAATTCCGAATTGAAATTTTTCCTTTTCCTTTGTGGATTTTTGGTGGTTCACTCCCTAAATCACCACTTACAGCAATTTGGTTTAATTCTATTGAAAAATCAGGGATTGAAAAACGGATCTGATTTGAAAGATAATTTTTTGGTGTAAGCGAAAATGCTAATCCTTTTATTTGGAATTTTCCATGTTTTTGAAAAAAGTCTATATGAGAATGGTCTGGAGTAAATTTAAACTTTGTACGTGTAGATATTGTGTTACTTATCTCAGGAATCTGAAATGAAATTTCCCATGGAATAATATCTATTTTGGATGTACTCATTTGTTTATTTCCACTAATAATTAATTTGCTGGACCAATCATAAACAATGGGTGGAGATTCAAAGTGATTAAATTGAGTTGGGTATGCCGTCAATTTTTCTGGTAAATCAAAAGTATATGTCCATGATTGTTCTGTGAATGGAAATATTTTCGGATCAATATAATTTTTAATTGCTAATTCATCATATGAATTGGGATATCTATCATAATCTTCCCAAAATAAATCAATAGCGAGTGAAAGGGTCAATAGAGCAGCATTGGGTGCAGAATTTAATTTCTCCAGTCGCTTTATCCGTTCAGCTTTGATCCAGTCTTTAGCAAGTATATCCATCGTCAATGAAAAATGACTCAAATGAAATTCAGGTCCAGAAATTTCTAAATCGAAATATTGATTATCAGCTGCATCATCGTAAGAAAGTCTAAAATCTTTAAACCCAAAGCGGAATTCGCCAAAACGAATATTAAAAGAAACGTTATCTTTAAGGGTATGAGGACTCCATTCTGCTTGGAAGTCTTTAATAATTAAACCCGTTTCTTTAAATGAACTTTGCCCAATGCCCAATGATTGGCCCAATAAACAGGTTCCTAAAAAAAAGATCGTCGAAATTATAAATTTCATTATTCGATTTGAGCTTCCATTTTTGCCCGTGGCTTTACTTTTTTAACAAGATCTTCTGACAATACATGTTGGAGTTTCATCCAAAATGAAGGATTTTCATGTTTTAGGTTTTTGAGTCGAATACTTTCCCAAGCTACGTAAAATAATTCACCGTCAGCATGCACATCAGCAGATGCAGGCTCTCCAGTTAGGAAACTAATTTCGGCGATAAAGGATCCTCTTTCCAGATTGGCTATTCTTTGTTGACTGACTTCCACAGCAGCTACCCCATTCAAAACCATGAGGAGATTTTCTTGAGTCTGGCCAGAGTGAATTAAAAACTCACCTATGGTTGATTTAATGGTACCCATATTCCAAAAATACATGAATTCTTTACTCGTTAATTGATGAAAAACACCATCATAGAGATCTTTCAATTCATTTGGAATAATTTGGGGTCGTCGTTCATTGATAATTTTGATTATCATATAACTATTAACAACCATGAAGATTAATGTCCAAAAGATTGCAGAAGTATTTTCTGAATGGAAAAAGTGGTATGTTAATAAAAAAGCCTGTGCTGCCGTTAGAGTTGCACGAAGCCATAGAATTTCGCGGATTGCCAATGCTACAAACGTAAGGCTGTATCCAATATTTAATATTATAAGACCTTGATCCATTTCTTGTGATTTGTTCCTGTTTATTTAGTTCAAAAAATTAGTATGTTTTCTGGTTAAAATCAGGAACAAATTTTACCTTATTTTGTTCTAAAATCAATAATATGAATAATTCAAAACTTGTTTACTCGACGAACGAGTCCGTTATCAATGATTTTGATTCCAAAGATGACAATAGTGTTCAACCTGGGCAACAACATGTTCGGTTACACTTGGATCGGAAAGGAGGTGGAAAAATTATTTCCCTCGTAAAAGGATTACAGGAAACGGACGTCACTCTTAAATTGCTCGCGAAAAGTCTTAAAAAAGCATGTGGTGTTGGCGGTGCTGTCAAAAATGGTGAAATTTTGATTCAAGGGAATCATCGAGAAAAAATTCAATCAATTTTGTCCCAAAAAGGATATAATGTTAAACTAAGCGGTGGATAATAACACAATGAAATTAAACCCAAAATTTATTTTACCTGGATTCATGCTAATCATCATGCTGTGGTCCTGCTCAAAAGTATCAGGAAAAGGTGCTATCACAATGGTATTGTCTGGTAGTGTTCATGGCCAACTTGATCCCTGTGGTTGAAAAAAGAATCCACTGGGCGGTCTGTCCAGACGATTTGTAAAAATCAACGAATTGAGAGCTGAAGGAATTGATCCATTAATATTAGACGCTGGTGATCTGTTTTTTAGTACACCCAAATTAACCAAAGTTAACCATGAATCTGAATTGTTTAGGGCAAGTGCAATTCTCCAGGGATATGAAACTATTGGTTGCGATGCGATAAATATTGGTCATTATGAAATGTTGGGTGGATTACCCTTTTTGAAGGAGATGGATACTCAATTTGAGATTCCTTTTGTTTCAGCTAATCTTCGTGATGCAATTACAAATGAATTATTATTTGATCCCTATGTTATAAAAAATAAAAATGGTTTGGAGATTGGTATCATTGGTGTGACAGATAAAGTTCCTGATACAAGCAAAACAATTCTTGCTGATAATTATATTGAAGCAGGGCAGCATTATATTCAAGAAATAAAAAATAAGGTTGATGTTATTGTGATGCTAGTTAACAGTGACCGTCAAACCTATAGCGATTTACCCGAAAAATTTGCAGAAGCTGACTTTATTGTAACCAGTGGCAGTACAAATATGACGAGACCAAATACACCACAAAAGGTGGGTGGACCCTTTTTGTATTCTTGTGGAAAACAGGGAAAATTTCTTTCAGTGCTCAATGTTGACATCAAAGATGCTAAAAAACAGTTTGTGGATATTTCTTCCCATGAATCGAATATTAAATCAATGAATAAAAGGTTAGCCAGATTGCAAAAAAAAGATCCTGATAAACCGCTGAAAGAGATTTATGCTCAACAAGCCAATGTGCTAAAACTAATCAACCAATATGAAAGTGATTTGAATATATCAAAAGCTGCAATTAAATCTGCAGCCAATTCTCTCAAGTTTGAAACAATTGCTTTGAATAAAAAAATCCAGGACAATAAAGAATTACTTTCTTTCGTGGATGAATCACTGGCGACATGTAATTCTCTAATTCCCAAAATATCTACAACTGTGAAGCGGGACCAAAAGAAGAAAAGAAAACCAAAAAAGACCTAATAGCTGATAAAATGTTTTGTTCTGAATTTATTGATAAAAGAATTTGAGTAAAAAATCACAATTCCTTGCCTTTATAATTTCATCCATATTGATTGGAGTTTTATATAACACTTTCAGGGATGACGGTATAACCCTGATTGCCCAACCAATTGAAACTATTACATCGGTAGATGAAGCCATATCTATTTTAACTGAACCAAAGATTCGTGAAATTAATCTTAAAATGGCCATTCAACTTTTTGAGTCTGGTGTATTATTCGTTGATGCTAGAGCAGAAGAATATCTTAATAACGGATTTATTCCTGGTGCCATCGCAAATGACAATATAGACTTATTAACCGAGCTTATTGATACACGGATCGGATATGAAACTGGGTTTGTGATTTATTGCAGTGATGATGATTGTGGGTCCAGCGAAGAGCTTGCCTACGATCTTCAATATAGTGGGTTTTCCAATATTTTTGTTTTTAAGGGTGGGTGGAAATCATGGAGTGAAGCTGGATTGGAGATTCAAACGAATGAATAAAATTTATCCATGGTTAATTTTGGTAATTAGAATTATTCTTGGAGCAATATTTCTTATTGCCAGTTACGATAAAATATTAGATCCCGGTCAATTTGCTCGTAGTATTGACAATTATCATATCATCCCATTTGGGTTAGAAAATAGTATCGCAATTATTTTACCGTGGTTAGAACTATTGATTGGATTAGGTTTAATTATTGGCGTGATGGTAGATGGTGCTTCAGGAATAACCGGTAGTTTATTGATTCTTTTTATTGTTTTAATCCTGCAGGCAATATTAAGAGGGTTTAATATTGAGTGCGGATGTGGATTGAAAGAAGGTGAAATGGTAGGGTGGTCCAAAATACTTGAGAATTTTGTATTTCTTTTGGCAACCTGGATGATTTATAACCGCCCCATAAAACTTTTTGAATTATTCCCAAAATCTCCGTTGTCAGAGTAAATCTGAAAAAGTAATTTTCGCCGCTCATTATAGAGTAAATATTATGCGAGAGTAGCTCAGCTGGTAGAGCATCACGTTGCCAACGTGGGGGTCGCGAGTTCGAATCTCGTCTCTCGCTCACTAAAAAGCCCGTCGAAAGATGGGCTTTGATTTATGTATTATACTTACATCATCTACACAGATTCAAATAATCAATATTATGTGTGTTATACTCATAATTTAAAATTGAGAATTGAACGACATAACCTCGGTTGGAGTCAATCTACAAAAAGTGGAATCCCATGGAGATTAGTATATCATGAAGAGTACCCAACAAAGTCTGAAGCAATAAGTCGAGAACGCGAAATCAAAAAATGGAAGAGTCGAAAACTAATTGAAAAGTTAATCGTTGAATCTTAGGGGTCGTCCCGACAAGTCGGGAAATCTCAACTGCCTGCCGAAGACGGGTCTCTCGCTTAACAAATGCTCCATTAAACCGGGGCTTTTTTATTTGATAAATTTCCAATAATCTCTCGTATGAATAGAATAATATTTTTAATCATCACATTATTCATCAATGGGTGTGATATTGATGAAGATCCACCCGAAAAAATTTATGGATTAAAAGGAAATTTTAAATTTATAAATGGGGACCCCCAAATATTGATCCAATGGGAAAGACCGGATGCAGCAGATCTAATTGAATATCAAGTCTATAAATCTGAAAGTCCGGGATCATCTTTTGAATATTTAACCACAATCAATAAAGATAAATTATCTTTTTCTGATTCGAGTATTAGTTGGTTAGGAGAATATGGCTATAAAGTACGAGGTAAAGATGGATCAACAAACATTGGCGAATTTTCGGATTCAGTTTTCATTTTTTGTTATAGTGCGATTGGTAACTGGGTTATTCCAGATTATGACTCTTTAACAATTTGCATTGATCAAAATACCTTTTCTACACCAGTAAATTTTGAATTAGTTACAGCGGGTTCACTTATTACAGTAAATGACACTATCGGTGTTATGGTATTTTCTGAAAGTAATCTTGACTCAGTATTATGGGATGGAAATGGTTGGATGACCTATACTTATTCGGTTTTGGATTTAAATACCTTGGATGGAAGTTATGATACCATTACAACAAATAAACTTCCTGAATATTATTCTATCGATTTATCTAATCCAGATTCTGGATTAATTACATTTTTTTCCGATTTATATGATTCTGTTTGGTTGAAACATACCAAAACCAATTGCACCGGAGATAGCCTATTCCCTTAAGACCCGGTTCCACACTCTTCATTTGAGTGATCGCTCTCGGTATCGTACTGATCAACAGCAGTAACCGTGAAGCAAGTTTCGCTACCTGTTCCAATATCTATTTCAAGAGTGGTACCATCGACCTCTTGAACGAATGATGAATCCTGGTAGATACGGTAATTATCTGCTGAAGAAATAGATGTCCAATTTAATGTAGCAGTTGATTCAGACACCGATAAAGAAAGTTCAGGTGCGGTTACTTCATCATGAGTTGTTAATTCCAGGGGATCAGTTGCATCTCCACTTTCACCACTGGTATTGATAGTGGCGATGATGTAATTATAGGTTGTACCATACGCAAGAGCATTATCATCATAAGACAGGTCACTGCCATTATAGATTTCACTGCCATCTCTAGAAAGGGAATAGGATGATGCACCTGTCACAGGCGACCATGTGAGTGTAATGTTATTCTGAGATACGGTTCCGGAAAAATTCTCTGGCCAGGGAAAAAGGGCTTCACCACATTCTTCATTGGAAGCAGGACCTTCTGTACCAAATTCGTTGATTGCGGTTATGATAAAGCAATGGTTCATCCCACCATCAATAGTAGCTAAATATGAAAGATTACTCGTTTCAGATTCTAGTTCTCCATCAAGATAAATCCGATATGTTTCAGCTGAAACGACGCTTGACCAATTGAGTTCAATTTCACCAGTGCCGATATTGATACTGAGCTCAGGTGCAATAAGATCAATATGAGTTGTGACGCTTAATGGTTCAGATATTGTTCCAGCGGTCCCTTCAAAATCAAACGCGTTCACTGCGTATAAATAGGTCGTGTTTTCATCTAACCCTGCATCGGTGATTGTGGTTTCAGTCCCTATCCATATTCCATCTCCATTTCTAGTGATAGAGTATTCAGACGCATTTTCTACTGAACTCCATAGCAGGGTTATATCGCTTCCCTCAACTGATGCTTCAAATGTATTTGGAGCTGGGAGTAATGCCACGTCACATACATCCTCTGAGTGAGGCCCTTCTATCCCTAAGGAATTTACTGCAGACACCTGATAACAATATTCAAGTCCTGCATCAGGTGTGTCCTCATAGGTTTGATTTGTTGTCTCAGCTAAAAAGGCACTATTCCTAAAAATTTTATAGGATTGTGCATCATAAGGAGCATCCCAACTTAGGAAAATACTTTCTTCGCCTACGGATATGGAAAGATTTTCAATCTGTTGATTATAAACATTCTGAATAATAACAAATATAGGTTGAGCAGTTGACTCATTGCCGGCGAAATCCCTAGCTACCATGCGAATGATGTGTTCGGTTCCATTTGCAAGGTCAAAAGTATTCCATAGGTGTGTATAGGGGGAATCGGGTACTGTTGCTACAAGGTCATCATTTATAAAAAATTTAACATGATCGATTCCCACATTATCGGAAGCAAATCCAGTGATTAACACTGAATCGCTAACTGTTTGACCAGAAATAGGTGTTAAAAGCGCAACGACGGGGGGTGTTGAATCATCGGTTGAAGGTTCGTTATTTACGAGAACGGCAATGGGTGATAGGTCTGTTTCATTCCCACTTTGATCGGTGATAGTAATGAATATAATATGTTCTTCATCTTCTGAAACTAATTCAGTATTCCATTCATAGTAATACGGATCGCTCGAATCTGTGTAAACATTTATTCCATCAATGAAAAAACCTACATTTCCCACTCCAATATCATCTGATGCTGAAACTTGTATGGTCACTAATCCACTAAGGGTTTGGCCAGCATATGGATACAATATGAAACCGGACGGGTGTGTATTATCGTCATTATTTACATAAACAGCAATGGATTGGGTCTGAGCCTCATTCTCACTGGTATCGAAAGCTTTTACATACCATATATGTTCTGTATCATCAATTTCCATAGTTGTATTCCATACAAATTCGTAAGGAGATGTATAAGCGGTTCCTGCAAGTGAATTCCCATGATAAAATTCAACCCGATTAATCCCTACATTGTCATTTGGAATTACAACGATAGAAACGTTTCCAGAAACGGTTTGATTTGCGGCAGGTTCAGTCAAAACAATTGTTGGGGGAGTATTGTCAGGTTCTTCTACATTATTTACAAAAACAGATACTGGAAAAAGAGCGGTTGTATTTCCAATCCAATCTGTAATAGTTACATTTATAACATGTTCTGCATCTTCAGAAACTTCGAGTGTATTCCAAGAATATTCGTATGGATAAATTGAGTCTGTGGATACAGCTGACCCATCAATTATAAAATCTACGAAACCAACTTCATAATTATCATAGGCAGTAACTTGAATATCAATCGTACCGGCCACAGTTGCAGATGCAGGAGGGTAAGTTATGTTCCCAGATGGTGGAATATTATCCTCAGCTTCCAAATTGTCGATTAAAACACTAATAGGTCCAAGTGTAATTTGATTGCCTGCATTGTCAATGACATGTGCATGAATTGTGTAGGTAATGTCATCAATCTCTAAAGAAGTATCCCAAATATAAAAATAGGGTTCATTCATGATAGAAATAACTGAGTCACCCTCAATATAAATAATCACTTTTTCTACACTTTCATTATCATCGGCTTCAATGATTATTGTGATTTCTCCACTTAAGGTTTGACCCGTATAGGGGAAAATAAGAACACCAGTGGGATTAATATTATCTTCATTATCAACTACCACTTGGATTGGGTGCGTTTGATTTCTATTCCCAGAAATATCTTCTGCTACAGCATAAATAGTAAAACTTTTATCTTCTTCATAATCCTTTGTTATCCAGAAGAATTCAAAAGGTTCTTCTTTACTTTCAATAACAATTGAGTCATTCAAGTATACGGTAACCATTTTTAATTCATCGTTGTCAAAGGCATATGCTGTAACTAAAACTGTATCAGATAATATAGATTGATCAGGTGGAAATGTAATTGTTAATACGGGTGGGGTGGAGTCTGGATCTTTTGGTATTTCGAAGATGGGGCCTTCACAACTCAAGATAAGAACAGAAAACCAAAGGACGATATGATTCAAGATTTTCATCTAATTCGAAACCGTAACTAAAATGGGTTGCGCAATCGTGAAGTTTCCAGATTCATCTGTTATTTCTGCTGATAAAGTATGTTGGGACCCGTTTTCAAGGGACACTGTATTCCAATCAATTTCATAAGGATCAGTCGTATCAAATCCGATAAATTGTCCATCAATAAAAAAATCAACACCAGCTACAGCATTATTATCTTGAGCAAGAACAGTAAATATGACAATTCCACTTACAGTTTGGCCAGATAAGGGATTAGATATAACGCCAACAGGAGGGGTGGAGTCATCAACATTATTATTGACAAATACACTTATAGGGGAAATGTAAGTTAAATTTCCGGAAATGTCAGCAATTACTGCGCTAATCACATGATCTTCATCATCCGTTTCATTTGTGGTATCCCATTCGTAAGTGTATGGGTAATCATCTAAAATCACGCGGGAGAATCCATCAATCGATAGATCCACATAGTTTACACCTTCATTATCAGAAGCGGAAATTTCGATAGAAATAATACCAGATACGGTTTGCCCTGCAAAAGGGCTTAAGATTTCTCCGGTTGGATAAATATTATCAAAATTATCAATGAAAACTGTTATTGGTGTAGCTAGTGATGTATTACCTGATAAATCATAGCCAATAACTCCAATGATATGCTCTCCATCATCTGCAACAGACTCAGTATCCCAACTATAAATGTATGGGTATGAATCGTCTGAATAAATTGAGTCTCCGTCAATATGAAAAACGATGTGGTCAATGCCACTGTCATCAGAAGCAGAGATTACGATTGATACTATTCCGCTCAAAGTTTGTCCCGCAGCGGGTTCTGTAATTAAAATTATTGGGGGTGTATCATCATCAGGTGGATCATTATCGACGATTACAGTGATGGGGTTTAAAGATGTTTCATTTCCTGCAAGGTCTCTAAGCACAACACTTATAATATGTTCAGCATCTTCAATTTCCTGTGTTGTATCCCAAGTATAACCATAAGGTTGTTCTTCATCTGTTAAAATCAAATTACCATTAATAAAAATTTCAACTTCACCCATAGCTCTATTATCTACAGCACTAATAATTATTTCAACAGATCCAGATACAGTCATCCCTGATGGTGGAGATGTAATTGAACCTGTAGGTGGAATAACATCGTCTTCAACAATATTATCTACTATAACGCTGACGGGTGCAACATTTGTAACATTATTACTCATATCTCTAACAACCACATATATGGAATAATATAAATCATCCTGAACTAAATATGTATTCCAAGGATAAGAGTAGGGTGGTTCCTGGACATATCCTTGTAAGATGTTATTCACATAATAACTAACGTATTGTATACTGTCATTATCGGATGCTTCAACCACAATATCGACAATCCCACTTACATATTGTCCTGTAAAAGGATTAATTATAAAAGCAGTAGGGGATTCATTATCAGAATTATCAACAAGTACCCGGATTGGAAAAGGAGCATAGTTATTCTCCGCAATATCCCAGGCAACAATTGATATATAATGGTATTCGTCCTCATCATAATCACTGGAATTCCATATAAAATCGAAAATATCATTCGTTTGAATTTCCGTCGTACCAATCAATTCTTGATTCACAAAAAATTGAACCGAGTCAACTTTCTCATTATCTGTAGCTCTTGCCTGAATGACAATATCCCCGAAAACTGGCTCACCATCAACCGGAGAAATAATAATAGCTTGAGGAGGTGTTCGGTCTGCTTGAGGAAGGGAAAACGTATCTTCACCGCACGAAAAAGCGAGGATAGAAATTCCAAGTAATATTAGCAAGTTTTTTATTTTAGATTGGATTACCATTAACTGAATTTACTTTAATTTTTTGCGTACCCACTGTATGACCTTTCCACCAATTTTAGTTTTCTCAATTTTGAATATTAATTTTTTTGTATAGCCGTAAGTAATGTGCCCCATAGAAAAAACATACATATTTCGCCCAAATATTTTATCATTATAAACTGGCGTGAAATAAAATTCATGTTTATTTCTCCAAAGATCATAGAGCATGGATGATAAAACGGTTATTGGGATAATAAATGATACTGATTCAAAGGTAACACCCGTCTCACTGAGTCCTACTAAACTAGCCATAGGGAGAAGGTCGTTATACTGATCCCAAACCTGGGGTGAAAACCTTCGACCATCATCCCATTTCAATCGAGTATCGATTGCGGCAGATATTAAGAAAGAATAAAAAGAATAAAAGAAGCCACGCTCTATTGAATAATGCAAAACGGTAAAATCCGTAACAATTTTTTCAATATTGAGTAAGGGTATAAACCGGCTACTTGTAGGATTTATTGTTACAAAAATCTCGGGATTTATCATATCATCGTTAAATATAATATTAGTAAAATGTATTGTATCTCCAGAGATAGTATGTATCCGACCTCTCCTATTTTCCATTCTTTTTATATTTTCACCAAAACTCCAACTGTAGTGAAATACACGATTAAAATCATTGTAAATGTAATAGACATCTTTCAAGCCTATTGATTCATTTTCTAAAGAATCTTTTTGATGAAAAAATACTTTATAGTTTGAAATGGAATCAATATTGCAAATAAGAGTTTCACCATCCAGCATGACAATCATGTGTTTGACATCTGTTTTATCATCTTCCGCAAAAATAATTGAAAAGGTGAAAAGGAATATGCTCGTGATTCGTTTCATGGGGCTTAAATTAAGAACCTTGTATGAAGAGTCAAATTCAAGTATTAATTCTTATTTTCATTTTTTCGCTGTCAACTCCTATGATAGCACAACCCAAGTTAAGCAGTGATTTAGGCTTTGGATTTTATGAGCCCACAATGGACGGTTTTGATAAAAATGAAGAAGTGCCCTTTCCAACTAAATCAGTTTTGGGTCGAAACATCCTTTTAAACTGGGGTGTATATTATGAATTTTTTAGTAATGCTAGAATCGGATACTCATCTTTTACTTCTGTTGAAATTGGAAAGATGAATCTTCAAAATTCATCACCGGTTTTTATTAGATCCCTTAAATATAGATTATTTCCATTGGAAACGTTTTTCAGGTGGAGATCCAAAATTGAGATTAATTTTACATTAGCGCCCATTTGGGGAAGAGGACGCATTACTGTCGAGACGACTCCAGGTGAGAAAACTGATGACTGGAATGAACTTCTAAACAGTTTTGGAGACAGTGATCCAATGGGTGATATGGGATCATCTGATGCTATGATTAATGATTGGATTGGGTACTCGGGCATGATAGGAATCCGTTATTATTTAACATCTAGGATTGGTCTAGATTTCAAAGCAGGATTCCTCAATAATTCTTACGATAGAAAAAGCTGGAAATTGTTTAATAAAAAAGATATTATTGGACCAGAATTGGAAATTAATGAATTACCTATATTTTCATTCAAAATTATTTATGGAATAAAATGAAAATTATATTACTGCCTTTATTTTATTTTGGACTCCTTTTTGGTCAGGACTCCTTAAAGGTAGAAATTGATCCATGTTCAGACCCATTACTCATTTTAGCACGAAAGAATGGGATAAAGGCCGTAGGTGTTATTAACATATTTAAATATAGGAAACTAGTTAAAGCATGTGAAAAGCAAGGGGGTGAATTGGTTGTACAGCAAATAGAACTTCAAGATTTAGAAAGAGATTATAGAAAATCAAAAACTATGGCATCTTGGACATCTACATATTCAGTGTGCGTATTTATAATAATGACATATTATTTTATTGGACTAGGGACTGCTACAGAATAATAATATTATTTTAAGCAATATTTTTCTCTTTATCGTTTAATTATTATTGACGCATTGTAGGTAACTTATTCTAAACTCAACTACTAACTTTCAAATCATTTTTTAACCTAATAATTAGGATTTTAAACTCAAAAAATAAATATGAATAAATTAAATATCATTTTTATATCCATGCTGATTATCGGCTGCGGTAGCGATTCACAAACCACCTCAAAAAAACCATCCCAATTAATTCAAACTAGTAAAGATTCAAATACATCCGCAGAGCATGGAGGGTATGGGTTTGAGAATCTTGCAGAAAGCTTAGGATACCAAACCTATATTTTATCTGAAAAAGATGGAACGTTCTTTGGCGATCCAAGAGCAAAGAAAGGTGGAACCCTGCATTATATACATTCCCTTTTTCCACGAACTATGCGGGTATTGGGTCAAAATTCCAGCCAAGTCATTAATTCTCGAACTATTCAAGCATTATGTTATGAAACGCTTTTGGGGCAGCATTCTGCTACCTTGGAATTTGTTCCGGGCCTTGCATCTCATTGGTTTATTTCTGATGACAAACTTACTTTTAAATTCCGTATAAACCCTGATGCACGATGGGCTGATGGCATGCCTGTGATCGCTGATGATATTGTAGCAACATGGGATTTGCGCATGGATGAAACAATCCTTATGCCCAGCGAACAATTGACATTTGGAAAATTTGAACGTCCAATAGCAGAAAGTAAATATATCGTATCTGTAAATGCGAAGGCTGTTAATTGGCGGAATTTCCTTTATTTCAGTACCATGGCGATTCATCCGAATCATATATTGAAAGATTTGGATGGTACGGCCTTCTTGGAAGAATATGCTTTTTCTATGATTGTGGGGAGTGGCCCCTATGAAATCCCAGAAGATAAAATTCTTAACCAAGAGTCTTATACTTTTGTTCGTCGAGATGACTATTGGGCAGCTGAAAGTCCATTCTCTAAATACATGTATAACTTTGATAAAATTAAAGTTTCGGTAGTGAAGGATAATGATGCCCTCCAGTACGAAAAATTCAAGAAAGGCGAACAAGATATATTTACCGTGAGTCGTGCCCGTCGCTGGGTAGAAGAAACAGATTTTGAATCCACACAAAAGGGGTGGGTTAAGAAACAACGCGTATTCTCGGAACGTCCAGCAGGTACATCCGGTTATTTCTTTAATATGCGGAAATGGCCTTTTGATGATAAACGGGTTCGATATGCTTTTTGTTATTTATACAACCGGGAAAAGATGAATAAGGAGATGTATTACAGCGAATATGGTTACATGAATTCTATGTATGCGGGCTCTATGTACGAAAATCCAAATAATAACACTTTTCCATTTAACCCTGAAAAAGCTGTTGAACTGCTTAAAGAAGCCGGATACAGCACCCGAAATGAGAAAGGTTGGCTCGTTCATGAAGAATCGCGTCGAGTCTTCGCATTTGAATTGGATTTACCAAAAACGTATGAATATATGGCCACTCCCGTTCAACAAATGCTCAAAGATTATGGTATTAATATGCAAATTAAATTTGTGGATTATAATACCATGATTAAAAATGTGAATGAGCGGAATTTTACAATCGCCTATTTAGCATATAGTGGATTAGTATATCCAAATCCTGAAACATCCTATCGATCCATATTAGCAGATCAAAATGATAATAATAACGTCTGGGGCTTTAAAAGTGATCGTGTGGATGTATTATTGGATGAATATGATACTTGCTTTGATCAAGATAGGAGAATAGAAATTATTCAGGAAATTGATGGCATTGTTGCAGATGTTCATCCATCAGCATGGGCAACGGTCCGAAACTATATTAGAACCATGTGGTGGGATAAATTTGATTATCCAGATTGGATGTTGTCTCGTTATGTGGGCGAACATTGGGATATTTTTTATTATTGGTGGATTGATGATGCTAAAGTTTTACGTCTTGATAATGCCATTACCAATGGAGATCAATTAGAAATCCTGCCATTGGATACAGATTACTGGCCGGAATATTTGAAGAATAATCAATAATCCGAGTTGGCAACTTATTTTTTAAGAAGAATCCTGCTCATGATCCCAACGTTCTTGGGGTCAACGATTCTCGTATTTACGATTCTCCAATTGGCACCGGGCGGTCCGTTAGAGCAAACGATTTTACAATTGCAAATGGGTGGACTCACCGGTGGCGGTGAAGGAGGCGGTGGTTCTGCAGTAGGAATTGATGGTGGCAGTGCGCTCCCTGAATCTGCATTAAAAGAGTTAAGGCGATTCTATGGTTTTGATAAACCTATTTATCAGCGGTATCTCATTTGGTTGGGAATTTGGCCACGAGAAATCAAACATCGGGATTTTAATATTCCCGTGGGTGAGACTGTAGTTGAAAAACGAGTCGGGAAACGCGATGGCCGCATTTGGCGTGTTGATGTAAAATCACTTGATGGAAATAATTTATCTGTTTTCGAAAAAGATGGCGAACCCAGTCCCGTTTGGCATGCTTCCGTCGATGAAACCAATGATGACGGCACGCGAGAAGCAGTCATATTTCAGCTGGAATATTCTGGAATTTTGACAGGGAATTTGGGAAAATCCTATACCTACCTGAGACCTGTTACGGAAGTCATGAAACCCAGATTCAAAATCTCCCTATTTTTCGGACTCACTGGAATTTTTCTCTCTTATTTAATCTGTATTCCCTTGGGAATTAAAAAAGCCCTGAACCATGGATCTGTATTCGATTTTGGGTCCAGTGTTGCTATCTTTATGGCCTATTCTATTCCCGGGTGGGCATTGGGTGGTGTGCTCCTCGTTTTATTTGGTGGCGGGAGTTTTTGGGATTTCTTTCCTTTAGGCGGATTCCATAGTCCAATTGAAATATGGGAAGAAATGACACTTTTGGAAAAAGTTGTTGATCAGGTTCACCATATGATTTTGCCTGTGATCGCCTGGTCCATAGGCAGTTTTGCAACAATGACTGTCCTGATGAAAAATAGTTTACTAGAAAATTTAAGTCAGGATTATATCCGTACCGCTTTTGCCAAAGGCTTAAAAGAGAAACGGGTTGTTTGGCTCCACGCCATGCGAAATAGTGTCATCCCCATCGCATCCGGGATCGGTCATATTTTGGGCGTTGTTATTGCCGGATCCTATTTTATCGAACGAGTATTCAATATTGATGGTTTTGGCCGCTTGGCTTATGAGGCGATCTTATCACGAGATTATCCCATTACTATGGGATTCTTGGTGGTGGTTGTTTTACTTCGCTTAATAGGAAATATTATTTCTGATCTTGCTCTGGCTATGGTAGATCCAAGGATTCGGTTCAAGTGATGGTTGAAAAGAAAAAAGTAGCAGAACAACACTTTTCCATCCTACAGAAAAGATGGTTGAAGTTTAAAACATTGAAGCGGGGTTATTACGCCCTGGTTACCCTGACATTCTTGTATGGAATTTCTTTTTTATTGCCAATCTTGATCAATAATCGAGCGCTGATTGTCAATTATGAAAATGAACTATATTTTCCGATAATTAAAGGTTATGTCCCGGGTCAAACATTTGGTCAGAATGTTCCCGGTGAAGCAAAATATAGAGTATTAAGAAAAACCTTTAAAGAAGACAATACAGGGAACTGGGTCTTGATGCCGCCTTACCCATATTCCCCATTTGAAGATATTACAACAGAAGGGAATAAAATGTACGAATCCCCTTCGCGAACACATTGGTTGGGGACAGATAATACTGGTCGGGATGTGTTTGCACGTCTTTGTTATGCTTTCAATATTTCTATTTCTTTCGCCTTGATCTTGACCGTCATTAATTATTTTTTCGGGATTTTCATTGGCGGGTCCATGGGCTATTTCGGCGGAAAATTCGATCTCTTTTTCCAGCGCTTGATCGAGATTTGGGCCAGCCTGCCCATGCTATTTGTCATCATCATTATTTCATCCATTATAAAACCTTCATTTTTTCTGCTGATCGGAATTTATACATTGGTAAACTGGATTGGTATGACTTATCTCATCCGCGCTGAATTTTACCGCGAAAAAGCAAAAGATTATGTTGCTGCTGCTTTGAGTATGGGACAGTCCGACGCAAAAGTTATGTTTAAACATATCCTACCCAATTCACTGGTACCAATCATTACCTATTTCCCTTTTTCCGTTGTAGCGGGAATTTCTGCATTGGTCGGCTTGGATTATCTAGGATTTGGTCTGGCACCGCCCACACCGTCTTGGGGACAAATGTTAGATGTTGGCCTCCAGAATGTAAGCAAATGGTGGATGGTCTTTTCTCCCGTGGCGGCGCAATTCCTTACATTGCTGTCTATTGTATTCATTGGGGAAGGTGTAAGAGAAGCCTTTGATCCAAAAGTCTATTCGAGATTAAGATGAGTGTTCAAAAATTATTAGAAGTAAAAGGTCTCAAAACCCGATTCAAGATTGGGAAGGAATGGGCCACAGCCGTCAATGGTATCGACTTTGATATTTTCAAGGGCGAGACTCTTGGGATTGTAGGGGAATCCGGTTCGGGAAAATCCGTCTCTGTTTTATCTTTAATTCAATTGATTCCAAATCCACCGGGAGAAGTAAGCGAAGGAACAATCAAATTCAAGGATGAATTGCTTTTTGATGGTCACGATTTGGATGGCATTAACAATCTGCCCGAATTCAAATATTTTCCAGATTTAAAAGGTTCTTTGCGTTCTTGGATAACGCGATTATTTTTCTTTGGCTGGATTGCGCTTCATATTGCATTGCCAATTCCTGGAATTTTGGCATTTATTATTTCCATTATTGCTGATATTTTTGTAACAACCCACGTTTTCTTAAAATCGACCAAAAAAGAAGCGTACAATAAATTCAGAGAAGACTTGTATAAAAAAATGCGAGACTATCGTGGACGAGAAATTGCAATGATTTTTCAGGAGCCCATGACATCTTTGAATCCTGTCTTCACCATCGGATTGCAGGTTACAGAAGCAATTTATCCAAAAACATTATTGGAATATATTAAGGATGGTGTTCTATCAATGGCATCCTCCATTACGGATGTTCCTAAACAATTACGGATGAAAATATCCGTTATAGTGGGATTTGTACTTGTGATTATTTCACAGTTGATTCTTGGATGGACGTTTTATTTAAATGATTTATCTTTGGCTTTATTATTGGGCGCAACGTTTCCTACAATGGTAGCATTTTTAGTGCTTGGGATAAAAGGATTAATATCTCATGAATATCAAAAAAGCTCTGAAGAATTATTTTCCGAAGCAACTGATTTATTAAGACGAGTGGGAATTCCCGATCCTGAAAAACGGATGCATGAATATCCTCATCAATTTTCTGGTGGAATGCGTCAAAGAGTCATGATTGCTATGGCACTTGCAAAAAATCCATCTCTGCTCATCGCTGATGAACCCACCACGGCTTTGGATGTGACAATTCAAGCTCAAATTCTGGATTTAATGTTCGAATTGAAAGAACAGAAACAGGATGCGGCAGTCGTTTTAATTACGCATGATATGGCTGTTGTGGCTGAAACGTGCGATCGTGTTATTGTTATGTATGGCGGTATGATCCAAGAAGTGGCAGATGTTGAATCATTATTTGAAACCCCACTTCATCCTTACACCAAAGGACTTTTGAATTCCATTCCACATCCCGATGAAAATAATCCGGCTGAAAGATTAGAAACAATTAAGGGGATGGTGCCCAATATTTTAGATATGCCGATTGGGTGCAAATTTTGCACACGATGTGATTTAGTTGAAGATCGATGTCATACAGATGAACCTGAATTGGTAGAAATGGCTGAAGGTCATTTTGTTCGATGCCACATTGTGGCTGATGGAGTAAAAGCATGAGCCAAAAGCCTTTAGTAGAAGTTAAGAATCTTACGGTTAGTTTTCCTGTTTCGGGTGGAATTATGGGTAAGAAAGTGGCCGAAGTGAAAGCGGTTGATGGGATTTCTTTCTCCATAGGACGAAGCGAAATTGTAGGATTGGTTGGAGAGTCCGGTTGTGGAAAAACTACTGTTGGGCGTGCTATGATCAATATTTTAAAATACATTGCGCCTGATGTAGAAGTAGGTGGTGAAATTTTATACCATTTTGATGGTGAAGATATTGATTTTAATAAACTCCATCCACGACGAATGCGCAAATATCGTTCACGTGTACAAATGATTTTTCAGGATCCATATGCATCTTTGAACCCTAGAATGACTGTGGCTCAAATTGTAGAAGAACCTATAAAAATTCATTTAAATCTTTCTGCGGAAGAACGGAGAAATCGCGCATTAGAATTATTAGAAAAAGTGGGTTTAAGAAAAGATCAGTCCGGTCGTTTTCCACATGAATTTTCCGGTGGTCAAAGACAAAGGGTCGGTATTGCACGTGCATTGGCAACCAATCCGGATTTGATTATTTGCGATGAACCTGTTTCCGCATTGGATGTCTCCATCCAAGCTCAGGTGATTAATCTCATGATGGATATTCAAAAAGAGTTTGATGTTTCATTTTTATTCATCGCTCATGATTTATCTGTTGTTGAACATATCTCAGACAAGATCGCTGTTATGTATCTTGGGAATTTGATGGAATTCGGAGATGCGAGTCAGGTTTACCATCATCCAAAACATCCATATAGCGAGGCATTGCTTTCAGCAGTTCCTGTTCCCGATCCTAAACAAAAAAATCGGAATCGAATTGTTTTAAAAGGGGATGTACCCACGCCAATGAATAAACCATCGGGATGCAGTTTTCGTACACGATGTCCAATGGCGGAAGCATCTTGTGCAGAAGAAATTCCAGAATTTGAATTACATGCCCCGGAACATTGGGTTGCATGTCCGATTGTAAAAAACAATAAAATAAGAGATAAAAATGAAATACAGTGAATTTCCATATGAACGAGTTGAAGTAGAAACTCAAAAAGAATTGATGGCAGGATGGCTTTCTCGATTTGAAAATGCTGCATCAGCAAATGAACAAATTTCCGTTTTAAAAGAAGTGGATGAATCCAATAGGGAATATTCATCCTACCAAGCCATAGCAAGCCTAAACTTTAATCGGAATATTAATGATGAAGCTGCTAAGGCAGAAAAAGATTACTATGACAAGATTGGTCCGGAAATACAAGAAATTCATAATAAACTAGACCAAGCTGTGGATTCGTCAAAATTCAAAGATGAAATCAGAGAAATGTGGGGCAATACCTTTTTGAAAATGATTGAAATGGATTTGAAAACGTTTGATCCTAAAATCATGGATATGCTAAGAAAGGAAACTGAGCTTCGGAATCAATACACTCAGTTGATTGGGGGAGCCAAAATTGAATTTGATGGCAAAACATATAATTTGGCTGGCTTAGGTCCTTTTCTCTCAGATGCAGACAGAGATATTCGTAAAAGAGCATGTCAAGCACGGTTCGGTTGGTTTGAAAAAAATGCTGAACAATTTGACGAACTTTATGATACTTTGGTCAAATTGCGTCATAAAATTGCCACAACCTTGGGGTATGAGAATTTTATTGAATTAGGATATTTACGGATGAACCGGTCTGATTATGGCCCAAATGAAGTTGCGAATTTTAGAAAACAAATTGTTGAACATGTTGTTCCAATCGTCACAAAACTCCGTGAACAAAAGAAAGATATTTTGGGATTAGACCATCTTTATTTCTATGATGGAATTAATTTCAAAGATGGAGACCCAAAGCCAAAAGGGACACCGGATGAATTGGTAAAGGGCGCACAAAAAATGTATCATGAATTATCGAATGAAACCGGTGAGTTTTTTGATATAATGGTGAATGAAGACTTGATGGATTTAGTAAACCGTGACGGAAAAATGGCCGGTGGATTTTGTACCGCATTCCCAAAATATGATCGTCCGTATATTTTTTCAAATTTTAATGGAACTGATCATGATATTACAGTTTTGACCCATGAGGCGGGACATGCATTTCAATGTTATTCCAGTCGCAATCAACCGTTGACTAGTTATCTCTGGCCCACCATGGAATCAGCCGAAATTCACTCAATGAG
>Ga0207991_1000142_pt1 | contig 48214 bp, 40 predicted proteins | sample ETN07SmetaG_FD_185786 | JGI IMG/M metagenome (GOLD analysis project Ga0207991, IMG submission 185786) | Marine microbial and viral communities from oxygen minimum zone, Eastern Pacific Ocean - ETNP2014F14-07SV275 (SPAdes) (version 2) | ecosystem: Environmental > Aquatic > Marine > Oceanic ...
ATTCCCAAATTGTTTCCGGCCGAGATTCGCACTTCGTCATAGATAGCTATTCTTCGGATCGGGCGGATCGAGGATTCTCTTTTAGCCGCGTCAGATTTCCGCGGATGTCCGCGCGCATTGGGCTGGCGCTGATCCTTCTCCTTGCTGTGAGCCTGCGTCTTTACGGGATCAACTGGGACCAGGGCGGTCTGTTCCACCCCGACGAGCGGGCGTTTCTCGGGCAGGTCAACGATCTCCAGTTTCCAGAGGGCGAGGAATGGTCGGATATTTTCGACCCGGCAGCCAGCACGCTGAACCCCGGATCTTTTAACTGGGGCAGCCTTCCGCACTATGCGCTGAAGTCGATTCAGTACGCAGTTTCTCCGTTCAAGTGGATGAATCTTTTTGAACTGCGTTTCGCGGGCAGGGCGCTATCGGCGTTTTCCGATGTGGCGACCGTTTTACTGGTCTTCATGATCGGTCGTGCGGTGTTCAGCAGCAGGGTGGGCCTGCTGGCGGCGTTGCTTTCAGCGGTGGCAGTTCAGCAGGTTCAACTGAGTCATTTCTTTGCCGTAGATACGTTTATGACGACATTCATTGTCGCAACGGTCTACTACTCGATTCGTGTTGCACAGAGTGGTCGGAAGCGCGATTCGGTGCTGGCCGGGGTGATGTTCGGGCTGGCGATGGCAACCAAGTTTTCAGTATTGCCCCTGGCGTTCGCACTCGTTCTCGCACACCTGATTTATGCAACGTCACGCAAGGGCGACCGGTTCAACCTTGATGGCCTGGCATCGGACGATTCGGCAACGCGGCAGTGGGTTACGTACAAGAACCTGTTGATCACCGTGACGGCGGCTGTTGTGGTACTGGTTGTCACCCAGCCGTACATGTTTCTCGACTTCGGGACCTACATCGACAATATTTCGACCCAGGGTCAGATGGTTCGTCGCGAGGTCGATTTTCCGTTCACGCGTCAGTATGAGAACACGCCGAAATACATTTACCATATAGTCCAGCTGGGCACCTGGGGGCTGGGACCGGCGCTCGGGATAACGGTGTGGCTGGGCTTGATTGGCGCGGTGATCGCCGCGGTGCTGGCGCAGCGAAAGGCCGACCTCGTGATACTGGCCTGGGTGCTGCCGTATTTGCTGATTACCGGCTGGCTCGATGTGAAGTTCATGCGGTACATGATGCCAGTCACTCCGTTCCTGGTTCTTTACGGCGCCCGGGTGTTGTGGTGGGCGTTCGAGGCAGTAAAAGCGGCGTGGCCCCGGCGGCGCTGGCTGCAGGTTGCGCCGATTGTGTTGGTGCTGGTGTTTACGGCTCACTATTCGCTTTCGTTCATGAGCGTGTACTCGGGGGTGCACCCTTTGAATGAGGTTTCGAGCTGGCTGCGTGACAACGCGCCGGAGGGTTCCGTTGTAGTTCAGGAGCACTGGGAAGAGGGTGTTCCCGGTGTTGTCGGGCTACGCATGCACGAACGGGTTGAGCTGTATAACCCGGATAGCCCACAAAAGTTTGAACGGCTGACAGAACAGTTGTCCGGGGCCGACTATTTTGTGTTGCTCAGTAACCGTCTCTACGCGACCATCCCGCGACTGCCCGACCGCTACCCGGTAACCTCAAATTTTTACGAAAAACTTTTCGCGGGTGAGCTTGGATTCGAGATGGTAGATTCCAGTGGCCGTTACGCCGGCGGTCTGGGAGTGGACTATTACGAAGACCCGTTCGCGAGGCTGGAGTTCGGGCCGCCCGAAGGGTTCGAGCCGCCGTCCAGTGGTTTTCTGACTGCCGGGTTTGGGTGGGCCGATGAGAGTTTCTCGGTCTACGAGCACCCACAGACTTTTGTGTTCGAGAACACCGGCGATTATTCAGCGGAGGAACTGGCCGACGCGATCGGCGTATCCGAATTTGGTTCACAAGGGTTTGTCAGCACCGAAATCGGGCTGCTGCTTTCAGATGAAGTTGCCTCAATACAGCAGTCGGGCGGCACCTGGAGTTCGATCACATTCTTGAGGTGGCTGCCAGATTGGCTGACTCCCATAGTGTGGTACGCGGCAGCCCAATTATTTGCGCTGGCTGTGTTGCCAATCGCGTTCGTGGTGTTCAGGCCGTGGCCGGATGGCGGGTACCTTTTTGCCAAGCCGCTGGGACTTGTGCTGGTAGCGACTACCGCGTGGCTGCTTGTCAGCGCGAACATCGTTACTTTCAGCTTCCTGACCGTTCTTTTCGCATTGTTGATAGTGGCGGCGGTTTCCTACTTCGTGACCCGGGCGACCGGTGGTGACTTTCTGTCGCATCTGAAGGCGAACGCCCGCCGGTTTATGTGGATGGAACTGCTGTGGCTTGTTGCGTTCGTTGCTTTCCTGCTGGTTCGGGCTGCCAACCCCGATCTATGGGAGACGTACAAGGGTGGCGAAAAGCCAATGGACTTTGCGTATCTCAACGCCGTGGTCCGTTCGACGACCCTTCCGCCCTACGACCCGTGGTACGCGGGTGGGTATCTGAACTACTACTACTTCGGACAGTTCATGATCGCTTCGTTGATCCGGTTCACAGGCATCGTCCCGTCGGTCGCGTACAACCTTGCGGTGCCGCTGTTGTTCGCCTTTACCGTGGGTGGTGTTTACTCGATAGTGAGTGGTCTTGCCGAACTGACATTGCGGGCCCGGCGGCTTCCGGCGTGGTCGAAGCGATCCCCGATATATGCGGGCCTGGCGGCGGCGGTTTTGGTGGCCGTAGCCGGGAACATCGACGGTCTGCTGCAGCTGCTTCAGGGTGCGTCGCGGGTGTTCTTTCAGGACGGGATGTTTGGCGAGTTCGACTTCTGGCGAAGTTCGAGGATGATGGAACCCGATACCGGTGCCAACGAGATTACCGAGTTCCCTTATTTCACATTCCTGTTTGCCGACCTGCACGCACATTTGATAGCGATACCCATAGCGATCACCGCGTTCGCCGCGACTATCGCGGCGTACCTGCGGATTGGGCGAAGACGACCGTGGGCGGAATCGCTGGCAGGGCTTTTTGTCATCGGTGTTCTGGTCGGTTCGCTCAGAACCATTAATGCCTGGGATTTTCCGACGCAGCTGATGCTTGCCGGGGCGTTCCTGGTGGGTGGTCACTTGCTCACATCCGGTCGCACACTGATCGACCGCCTGGTGGTTGGCGTCGTGAGCACAGTGTTCGTGGTTGTAGTCGGGCAGCTGGTTTACCTGCCATTTCACGTGAATTTCGAGCTGTTTAACGATGGGGTGATAAAGAGCCAGTTCAGAACGGACCTGTGGCGATACGTCGTGATCCACTCGATATTCCTGTTGCTCGTCGTGAGCTGGCTCGTATTTATGCTGCGAGAGCGACTTCCGGGTGTATTGACAGCGCTCGCGAGCGGACCGGCGTATGGCTCGGGGCTCAGGGGGTGGACCTGGCCGGTTGCGATGGTGTTGGTGGTAGCGGTTGCAGTTGCGCTCGCCGTCAGTGGATTTGCGACCATCTCGTTCACCATCGTGCTTAGCGTGGCGGTACTGGGAGTTGGCCTGGCCGCCCGGCGGGCTGCACAGCCGGGCACAAGGTATTTGTTGGTGGCCGTCGGAATGGTGGGCATGGCGATGGCGATGGCAGCCGGAGTCGATGTGTTCACGGTGAAAGACGATATCGGCCGAATGAACACGGTGTTCAAGTTCTATCTTCAGGCGTGGGTGTTACTTGCAATGGCATCGTCGTATTTCCTGTGGGTGCTTGCGGACGCGGGAAAGCTTTCACTGAGTAAACTCCGGGCAGGCCGTGGTGTGTGGCTGGGTTCGCTTGCGGTTCTTGCAGTCGGAGTAATGATTTATCCGGTTCTCGGGACTCGTGACAGGAATGCCACGCGGTTTGAGACAAACGCACTCGCACTTGACGGAATGTCGTACATGGAATCGGCCACTTACTTCGATAAAGAAGGCCCCCTTACGCTGAAGTACGATTTCGATGCGATCAAGTGGATGCAGCAGAATGTAGAGGGCTCCCCCGTGATCATCGAGGGATTGAGTCACCTTTACAGTTGGGGAAACCGTATATCGGTATACACCGGGCTACCCTCGGTTATCGGCTGGGACAACCACCAGAATCAGCAACGCGCCGGGTATTCATTTACGGTCGCCGCACGGCGGGCAGAAATAGACGATTTCTACAATTCACCGTTGCGGTTCACTGCTCTCCAGACCCTCGATAATTACGACGTAAAGTACGTTTACGTTGGCGAGATGGAACGGGCCAAGTATTCGATAATTGGGCTGTTTAAGTTCGAGCGGATGGCCTCGGATGGGCTGGTCCAAGTCTACCCTCCATCCGGCTCCGATCTGGATACACCGGTAATCATCTATGAGTACACGCCGCGCGAGCGTTAGTCGCTTGTGTGGGCGTTATGCTCCGTGCTCGCTCGTTGACGAACGATTACTCTGCGTCTTCGGGAACGATCAGGCCGTAGTCATCGTCGTGCCGTTGGTAAACAACATTTATTTCACCGTTTTCCTTGTTGCGAAACACGTAGAAGTTGTGGCCCAGCATTTCCATCTGTTCGGCTGCGTCCTCAACAGTTTCCAGCGCTATCGCGTGTCGCTTCGTTCGGACCAGCTGGCCGTGTGCGAGAGTCTGGACATCGCCTTCGTCCGCCGTGTCGTCCGCAGTGGTCTGGGCCAGCTGTTCTGCGACTGCGAGCCCCAGTCCACCAGCGGCATCTTTCCGAGATTTCCTGGAATAGCGGGTCTTATATCTGCGGATCTGCCGGGTAACGGTATCCGAAACGTGGTCGATTGCCGTGTAGGGCGTATCGCCGCGCATTTCGCCGCGAATTACACCCCGCTTCATCCTGATCGTCACTTCAGCGATGTAACGTTCGTCTTCTTTTCGGGTTTGCTCTTTTCGGATCAGCAGAAATACAGGCACCGGGTCACGAAACCTTCGATTAAGGATGCTCAACCGCTTTTCGGCGTATTTCTTGATCGCGTCGGTGAGAGTCGTGTTGTTCGCGGTGATTGTCAGTTCCACGTTTCGCTCAATTCGAGCTAATAACTACCTTCTTGACCTGTTCTCGCGAGCCGGGTCGTGAATTAGGCTCTAGTCCGTCAGTTAGTTATTCTATTGCCGCTCCGCCCTGCAGATACCAAGCTAGTCATGAGTTTTCACCGGTAATGATCGCCAGTTTCAAAGGTTTCGCGTCTTATGCGCTGAACCTGGCATTTCCATCCTCCTGCGTCCATTGCGGCAGGGAGGGGGAGTTACTCTGCCATACCTGCATTGCGGAGTCGACCGCGGTACCGGCAAACGTGTGTAGAAAGTGCGCCGAATCGCTTACGAAGGCTGGCACCTGCGCCCGTTGCATCGCCGAGCGCTCCAGTCTCGACCGGCTGTACGGTTCCTACATGTACGACAGCCCTGTCGGTTCGGCGATCAAGGCTTTCAAGTTTGACGATATTCGGGCGCTGGGACCGGTGCTTGGCAGCCTGTTCAACACCGAGGGTCTGCTCAGGAGCGAGGCCGACCTTGTGGTGCCTGTTCCCCTCCACAGTTCACGAGTGCGCTCACGGGGCTACAACCAGTCCGAGCTACTCAGGCGGCTGTCGGCGCGCCGGCTAGGGGTGGATTTTCTTAGCGGCGTTCTGATTCGCGCCCACAGCACGGTGCCGCAGACCGAACAGCCGACTGCGGTTGCCAGACAACGGTCGCTTGCGGGAGCTTTTGAGGTCGGGTCCGGTAAGACCAGTAGTGCAGCCGGTGACGTCATTGGCAGGCGGATTCTGTTGGTGGATGACGTTTTTACTACTGGTAGCACCGCGAAGTCGTGCGCTTCGGTGTTGAAATCTGCGGGTGCCGATTGGGTGGGTGTTGCTGCGCTCGCGGTCCAGCCGATCGGGGGGTTTAAATGATTTCAGCCGCGGCATTTTCAGGATGACCGAAATTCGGGCGGTGTTTTTCGATCTGTACGGCACGCTTGCGGGTTTCGACCCCCCTCGTGAAGAGATTCAGGCGCGCGCTGCGACAAAATTCGGGTTTAAGGTGACGAAACAGGGCATCGACGCCGGGTATCACATGGCGGACGAGTTTTTGACGGGCCAGAACGCCACTCGACCAGTGAGGACACTGAACGTTAACGAGCAGTGGGCGTTCTTTTCACGCTTCGAGCAGTTGATACTCCAGGGAGCGGGGTACGACGTTGAGCTTGCGACCGCCGCGCAGGTGTGGAGTGAAGTGCAAAAACAGGAGTATCGGTTCGCGTTGTTTCCTGATGTGATCGGCGGACTCGACCAGATCAGATCGCGCGGACTGTCCGTTGGAGCAATATCGAACATCAATCAGTCGGCGGAGAAACTGTGCGACGAGATGAAACTGACCGGCCACGTCGACTTTGCCGTCACGTCTGGAGAGACGGGATTCGAAAAGCCGGACCCGAGAATTTTTGAAGCGGCGCTATCGAAGGCCCGGGTAACTGCGGACGAGGCCTTGTTCGTGGGTGATCAACTCGAATCGGACATTTATGGAGCGGAAAACGCCGGTCTGAGACCGATCTTGATGGACAGGTATAACGGGTATCCGAACTATGAAAAACATCCGCGCGTGACTGATATGGAATCGACGATGGCGCTGATCGACGAAATGATGGCCGAATAGTGCGTATCATCTTCAGCTGTTGACCAATCCGGTTGTTGCTTTCAGCACCGTCCGAAGAATCGCAGGAATTACGCAGATGAAAATTGAACGAGTGGAGTCGGTCCTTGCGGGGAACATGCAGATCGTCCGGATATTTACCGACAACGGTCTGGAAGGAATCGGCCAGTCCGCCTGCTGGGGGTACCTGGAAGCATCCGATGCCGTCGTAAAGAAGTTTTCTGAGTATCTTGTCGGCCAGGACCCGCTTCAGATAGAGCACCACTGGCAGTACCTGTACCGGATGGGGCCGTTCAGGGGCTCGGTGCTCTCCGGCGGGCTAAGCGCGGTCGACATCGCGCTGTGGGACATCAAGGGCAAGGCGTTCGAGGCCCCGGTGTGGCAACTGCTCGGTGGCAAGGTGCGAGAGAAGATTCGTCTTCACCTGCTGATGGGCGGAAGCATGCAGGACGGCACAACCGTTGCCGAGGGGTTGCGGCTGAACGCCCTGGCTGCTGCGGAAGAGGGGTTCACGGCGATCAAGACCGACCCGCTGCCGATCGGCTTTGAATCGATGACCCTTGCGCGGCTGATTCACGACACGCGCGAGAACGTGGCTGCGATGCGGGAGGGTGCGGGGCTCGATGTAGACATCATCCTGGAGATCCACCGGAAGCTGACCCCGATGAACGCGATCGCGCTTGCCGAGCACCTGGTTGAGTTCAGGCCGTTGTTTTACGAGGATCCGGTGCAGATCGATTCGATCAAGTCACAGGGTGAAATAGCGAAGCGCACGACGCTCCCGGTTGCCAACGGCGAGCGAATGCACAACATCTGGGAGTTCAGAGAGCTGTTCGAGGCCGGGGGGAGCCAGTATGTAAGACCGGACCTCGGACTGGGCGGCGGTATTACACAGGTGAAGAAGATCGCAGGCCTTGCTGAGTCGTACCACTCGGCGCTCGTCACCCATAACTTTTTAGGCCCTGTTCTCACGGCGGCAGCCTGCAGTATCGATACGTCCATACCGAACTTCCTGACACAGGAATACACGAAGGCGGACGAGGCACCTGAGAATTCGATGTTCACCACGGCGTGGAAACGCGAGGGCGGGTTTATTCCGGTTCCCGATTCACCGGGAATCGGTGTGACGGTTGATGGCGACGCCTTAAAGGCGCGGGCGTTTGATCCGCGGGGTCTGGGCGTCCCGATTCGTATTGATGGGTCGGTCGGGTATTCGGTTTAGTCGGGATTCATTGGACCAGTTCCCCCTCGCCCCAGCCTCTCCCTGATGGAGAGGGAGCGTATGGGAACGTGAGTCTCGGATACAGGTTCCGTAGACGCTCAGTCGGAGATGGCAAGTCGAGACGGGTAGCGCGTAGCTTCGCCGCGCGGTAGGCTCCGAAGACACTTTTTACCTGAACCGGAGCGAACATTGCCTGACGCCGTATCGAATCCACATCGCCTGCCTTCCATCGTCGTGCCATCGCACTATCGGATTACGCTCGCTCCTGACCTTGCAGAAGCGACGTTTTCGGGCAGCGTCGAGATCGAAGTAGAGGTCGGGCAGTCGACCGGACAGATTCAGCTCAACTCCGCCGACCTGCAGATTTCGTCGGCATGGGTGCTCGATGCGATCGGTGCGAGAACCGACGCGAGCGGAATCGAGCACGACGTAGATATGGAGCGGGTGACACTGGGCTTTAGTTCGGAATTGTCGCCGGGTCCCTACACGATAGGCGCTGATTTCACCGGAATTCTGAACGACCAGCTACACGGTTTTTACCGGTCGACTTTCACTGATGATGACGGTATAGAGCACACGATCGCCACCACGCAGTTTGAGAGCACCCACGCCCGACGGGCCTTCCCCTGTTTCGATGAACCTGCCTTCAAGGCGTCGTTTGGTGTGACTCTCGACGTGCCAGTGGGTGAGTTCGTTGTTTCCAACGGTCCGATCGTCTCCGAAACCGGTCTTGGCAATGACCTGAAACGGGTGCTGTTCGAAGACACGATGGTGATGTCGACCTACCTGGTGGCTTTCATCGTGGGTCCTTTCGAGGCTACCGACCCTGTTGATGTTGATGGCGTACCGCTACGGATTGTCCACCCGGTTGGCAAGGGCCACCTGACTGACTACTCGCTCGAAGCCGGTGCGTTCGCGCTGAGGTTCTTCGCGAAGTATTACGGCATTCCGTATCCAGGGCAGAAACTCGACATGGTGGCGGTGCCTGACTTCGCGTTCGGGGCGATGGAGAACCTCGGCTGCATCACCTACCGGGAAGTATTGTTGCTGGTCGACAAATCGCGGTCCACCGAGCCTGAACTGCTGCGGGTCGCCGACGTGATCGCGCACGAAATTGCTCACATGTGGTTTGGCGATCTGGTGACGATGGAGTGGTGGAACGGGATCTGGTTGAATGAGGCGTTCGCTACTTTTATGGCGACGATGTCTTCGGACAATTTCAACCGCGAGTGGAGCCGCTGGAACCAGTTCAGCCTTGAGCGTTCTATGGCGTTCGACGTTGATTCGCTTGCCAACACGCGGCCGATCGAGATTGAGGTGAATTCGCCTATCGATGCCGAGGGCATGTTCGACCTGCTCACCTACGAGAAGGGTGGATCGGTGCTCCGGATGCTTCAGCAGTTCCTGGGCGAAGACGAGTTTCGCGACGGGATCAGCTATTACCTGAACAAGCACAAATACAAGAACACCGAAACGAACGACCTGTGGGATGCGATTGAGCACGTGACCCAGCAGCCCGCACGCCGGATCATGGATTCGTGGATATTCCAGCGCGGCTATCCGCTCGTGAGCGCCTCGATCTCGGAGGACGGCTCGACTATCACGCTGGAGCAGAACCGGTTCCTATATACCGAGAGTGAAATAGCCGATACAACGATCTGGTCGGTGCCGGTCGTGCTGAAGGTCGGCTCCGGTGCGGGTGTTTCCGAGATTCGGTATCTACTTGAGGAGAAATCGGCTGAGGTTAAACTCGATTCCCCTGCCGACTGGGCGGCGCTGAACGCAGGTGGCAGCGGGTTTTTCCGCTCGCGCTATTCCAGCGAAATGCTCACCGCCCTTTCGGGCAGCATGTTTGAAAACCTGACACCGATCGAGCGGTACGGCCTGGTCGACGATACGTGGTCATCAGTGATGGCCGGTCGCACATCGGCCAGCGATTTCCTGGTGTTCGCGAGGAGTTTTCAGGAAGAGACCGATCTCGATGTTTGGACGGCCCTTTCGGGCTGTCTTGCCGGGCTGGAGAAGCTTGTGGAGGGTGAAGCGAAGGAACAGTATCGGGCGGCGGTGCGTGGTCTTGCCCAACCGGCATTGGACCGGCTCGGGTGGGAGCCGGGTGACGGCGATTCCTCGCGTGACCTCGAACTGAGGGCGCTGTTTATCCGGCTGCTGGCGAACGTCGGTGACGATGGACTGGCACAGAAGAATGCGGGCGACCTTCACGATTCATATCTGCGAGATGCGGGATCGGTCGAACCGAACATTGCCGCTGCGGCCACCGGGGTCGTTGCCTCGAAGGGTGGGGCTGCCGAGTACGAGGTTTTCCTGGCAAAGCACAGGGACCCGGCGACCCCGCAGGAAGAGCGTCGGTACCAGTCGGCGCTTTCGGCGTTCCCCGGCGAGGCCGAGATGAAGCGGACACTGGACATGAGCCTGAGCGGTGAGGTTCGCACGCAGGACGCTCCCTACCTGCTGGCCGTTTGCATGCGGAACAGGGAGCAGGGCTATCTGGCGTGGCAGTTCGTCAAGGACAACTGGGACAAGATCAACGAGGTGTTCCCGTCGAACAGCATCGTGCGGATGCTTTCGGGGATTACTTCGCTGAGCAAGGGTGACCAGGCGGACGATGTGATCGCATTCTTCGAGGACCACGAGGTTCCGCAGGGCCAGTTGACGCTTCAGCAGACACTGGAGAAGCTCCGGGTGAACGTGGCACTGCGAGAGCGCGAGAGCGAGCGGTTCGCTGAGAGTTTGGTGAGGTAGGAATTCGTTGAGTGTCCTTAGTCACATTCCTTCTCCCCGGGGAGAAGGTTAGGTTGAGGGGGAATCTTTCTTTGATGGTGCAGGCGCCGTCGAACGGTCGCTTCCTGTTTAGCGCGACATTCCCCCTCAACCTAACCCTCTCCCTGATGGAAAGGGAGCTTTGAGACAGGCTTCAGGTTCTAATGCTCACAGTTCAGTATCGAAAATCTCTTCCCGTAGTCGCCGAGGCTGACGTGCTGGTGTGCGGTACGGGGCTGGCGGGGATTGGCGCGGCTGTGGCGGCGGCTCGCAACGGCGCGTCGGTGATGGCGGTTGACCGGATGGGATTTGCCGGTGGGTTCTTCACGAACATCATAGGCTCTGCGTTCGACGGATTCGTGTACGAGGAGACCGGTAAACCTGTCGTGGGCGGACTGGTATTCGAGATGCTCGAGCGGATGGGCGTAATCAAGCCGGGGCAGGGCCCGCACCTTTCTTACAACGTGAATGGCGACTTCACCGAAGTGGAAAAACACCCCGGCCGCGTGATTCCGCGCACCGATCCTGAGCTGTTCAAGAGGGCCGCGGACGATGTGTTGACCGAGTCCGGTGTTCGATTGCTGTTTCACACGCAGGTGTCGGATGTGATCGTGAAGGGCGACCGGGTCGACACGGTGATTGTAAGCAACAAGGACGGTCTGGTTGCGGTAAGGCCGAAGACCGTGGTCGATGCGACGGGCGATGGTGATGTGGCGGCGTGGGCGGGATGTCCGTACGAGAAGGCCGAATCGCTCCAGCCGATGAGCCTGCACTTTCGAATTGCGTTCGTCGAGCTTACGTTCGAGCTTCGTCGCAAGTGTGCGGCTGTTCTCGAAAAGGCGCGGGCGAAAGGCAAGGTCGGACTTTACGGCGGTCCGTGGCCGGCCACGTTTTCGGGTCGAGATATTTATTTCAACGTCATACGCGTTCCCGGTGATGCGACTGATCCCGACGACTGGACCCATGCTGAAATACAGGGTCGGCGCGACGCCTGGACGATGTTTGAACTGTGGAAGGAGGAGCTTCCAGAGTTCAAGGACGCCTATTTTTTCACCAGCGGACCAACAGCCGGGGCGCGTGAATCTCGCAGGATAGTCGGCGACTACACGTTAACGGGCGACGACATCAGGCAGGCGAAACGTCAGGACGACGTGGTGGTACTGGGAGCCTGGCGGATCGACCGGCATCCCGAACAGGAGACGGGATATCACGAACAGCCCGTCGTGCCGCCGTACGATATTTCATATCGAACGCTGCTGCCGCAGGGAATCGATAACCTTTGGGTGGCGGGCAGGTGTCATTCGGCAACTTCAGAGGCGCTGGCGTCGAGCCGGGTTACTGCAAATGCCATGGGCATGGGGCAGGCTGCTGGGACGGCTGCTGCGATGGCGTCGAGCGCTGGTGTCGGCGGTAAGGGTAGCCGGGAAGTGCCGATCGGTGAGTTGCAGGACCGCCTGCTGGCCGCGGACGTAATACTTGATTCCGGATTGGCTACGGGGAAGTCGATCATACGATGAAAAAGGGAGAATCCAGTGACCGCTGGCGGTAGTGAAGATCGTGATGAACGCGGCCCCGGTTCGAAAGAAGAATTTGAACTGAAGCTGCCGACGCTCCCGCCGGTGATTTTCGGCATCCCGGTGATCATGGGAGCGCTTGTGCACCTTTTCATCTGGCGCGGGGCTGTTATCGATGGCGTAATCGGTCTCGTGATAGGAATTATCCTGATGAGCGTAGGCCTGTTGACGATTGCCTGGACCTGGCGAGTAATGCGCGCTCACGGTGAGCACCCCGAACCCCATCGTGCGACTCGGACCCTCGTGACGAGCGGTCCGTTCAAGAGAACGCGGAATCCGATCTACTCCGGCTTTCTGTTGATTGGCGCAGGCATGGCGATTTCGCTGAACGCGATGGCGATGCTGGTGTCGGTTTTCTTTGGTGTCGCTCTACTCACCGCGCTGGTGATCCGAAGGGAAGAGGCTTATCTCGAACGCAAGTTTGGCGAGGCGTACATCGAGTACTCGAAAAAAGCAGGTCGCTGGCTTTAGGTCGTTCGCTACAGGCGGTTAGCTGGCAGTACTCGGCCAGATTCTTTTCGCCAACCCTGTGCTGGGCATGGCTACCGCCGTTGCTGCCAGTAGGCCCATCCCGAGGCTGATCCAGAGGGCCTTGTCGTAGCTGCCCGACGAATCGTAGATTTGCCCCGCGAGCCAGACAGAGGCGGAAGCGCCGAACGGCATTACGGTGAACATCGTGCCGTAAATGGTGCCCAGTCTCCGGAGGCCATACGTGTCGGACACTACAGTACCAGTGAGTGAGATCACGGATGTCCACGAGCTCCCGATTATTACGATGCCAAGAATAGCCATTGGAAGTCCGTTTGCCGTTAGCAGTACCGTGTAGCCGAGGGCGCGGAATATGAAGGACAACACGAGCAGCGGTCGCCGACCGTATTTGTCGGCCATGAACCCGAATCCGAGCCCACCTGCTAGACCGGCTATCCCGACCGTGGCGAGTGCGTATGCGCCCTGGATGGCCGTCACGCCCAGATCGCCCGTGTAGGCGATGAAATGGGCATTCACGAAGCCCATTGTGTAGCCTCATATGAAGAAGCCAAGCGTCAGGCGCCAGAAGAGTCCTGTCCTGCAGGCCTGGCCGAACGACATCCCCACGTTGGGATCGCTCGAGGACTCGTAATTTTCGCTTTTACCCGGCTCGGCAAATCCATCCGGATCGTCGGCGTGTTGCCCGGGGTCTGGCCTGCTCTTCAGAAACAGCAGCATCAGGGGCAAGGTGAAAAACACCAGTACTCCGGCGAGTATCAGGTAGCCCTCTCGCCAACCGATGAATACGACTGCTAATGCGGCGACGGGGACGAGCGCGGTTTCTCCAGCGGCCGATCCCGTTCCGGCGATCGACATTGCCAGTGCCCGTCGGCGAGTAAACCACGCCCCGACGATCTTTGCTGTGGCGGCAGGCGACGCGAGCGTAAAGCCGATACCCATGATTACGAACAGCGCATAGAGGTGCCAAAGCTGCTGAACTGTGGACATTCCTGCCAAAGCCAGTCCGCCGATCAAAACTCCGATGGCCACAACCCGTTTTGGGTCATACCTGTCGACCAGCATGCCGGCTACCGGTCGCAAGGCTCCCGTGGCGAGTCCGGCGACCGCGAGCGCGCCGGCCATCGACGCCCTGCTCCATTCAAACTCTTCGGTCACGGGCCTGAGAAAAACGCCAAATGAGAACCGCGAGCCTGCTCCGCCAAACAGCATTAGCGCGGTGCCGAGGACGACTATCCAGCCGTAGTGATGTTTTTTCAGGGAGCGGATGTTGATCTCGTTGGTTTCGGCACTTCAGGCAACGGAATTTACCGGGCGGAGATGGCAGGGGATGATATCTGTTCCCTGCCGATTATCTAAAGGCGATAGCGTACAGAAAAGACGAGCATTAAAAGAAGGGACGACCTGAGCCGTCCCTTCCATTGTCATTTTTTAACAGTTGCCTGCGGATTTTTTTGGCTTACGAAGTGGCTACCGAGCAGACGGTGTCGATGACCAACTGGGTTACCACGTACGGGTCGCAGTTGGCGTTCGGTCGTCGGTCTTCGATGTAGCCCTTGCCCGCCTTTTCGACCTGCCAGGGTATTCGCACCGACGCACCCCGATCGGAAACACCGTAGAAGTACTCGTTGTGCCGTGCTGTTTCGTGTTCGCCCGTGAGGCGGGTTTCGACGCCTTCACCGTAGTTGGCGATGTGCAGTGCGGGCTTATCACCGGCGCCAAGCGCCTCGGCTGCTGCGATGCATGCTTCGTAACCATCCCGCATTTCGGTAGTCGAGAAGTTGGTGTGGCAGCCTGCTCCGTTCCAGTCGCCAGCGACCGGCTTTGGGCTGAGGGTTGCCGAGATGGGGATGCCCTTGGGACCAAGGTGATCTTCGGCGATCCGGTAGAGCAACCACCGGGCGAGCCACATTTCGTCGCCAATGAGAGGCGCTGCCACGGGGCCGATTTGAAATTCCCATTGTCCGGGCATCACTTCGGCGTTGATACCTGAAATGTGTATTCCGGCGTCGATACAGGCCTGCAGATGGGCGTTCACGACTCGTCTTCCAAAAATTTCGTCAGAGCCAACACCACAGTAGTAGCCGCCCTGCGGGGCCGGGAAGCCGTTGTCGGGCCAACCGAGCGGGGCGAGACCCTCGAAGAAGGTGTATTCCTGCTCAAGGCCGAACCAGGTGTCGAGGTCGCCGTACTGCTCGGCCGTCGCGGCACACTTTGCCCTGGTGTTGCTCGGGTGCGGCGTCAGGTCGGTAAGAAGCGTTTCGCACATCACGAGCTTGTTGTCGCCGCCGCGAATCGGGTCTGGAACAACCAGGACCGGGTTCAGAACAACATCGGACTGATCGCCAGCCGCCTGATTTGTTGATGATCCATCGAATGCCCAGATAGCGGGCTCTTTGCCGTCTGCCAGCACCTGGGCCTTCGACCGCAGTTTGGCGGTCGGCTGGGTGCCGTCGATCCAAATATATTCGGCTATGTAGGCCATCGTTCTTGTTCCTCGTCTTGTCACGGTTCCGCCGGGCCGTTATATCACGCCAGCGCTGAATTAACGTTTCCGAATTGAGCAACGCACATTCTACTTGTGTCATTCACTTTAGGACGGCTGGTCACCTGATCGGTTGAGCAGCCGCGAAATAAGTTATATGACACGTGTTTCAAAGGTGTTTCAAATATGGGCCGATTTTACAAACAGCGAGAAAGAAGTCGAATGTCATGCTGGCTGGATCGACGTGGCGTGACTTGCTGCTCATAATCGAGGGATGAACCAGGACCATTTCGATTTGCTTGAGGGTACTGCCGAGGACCTGGCTACCTGGCACCGGAACCATTCGCCAGAGCCGCTGGATTTGAAGGGCGCCGATCTGTCAGGCAGAGACCTGCGGGGTCGGAATTTCACACGCGCGCTGCTTGATGGCGCCGACTTATCCGGGGCGAATCTCGATGAGGCGGTGTTTAGCGAAGCGAAATTGAGGCGCGCGAACCTGGCCGGTGCTTCGATGAAAAAATCGACTCTTTACCGTGCGAACTGTTCGGGTGCTGATCTGACGGATGTCGATCTGCGCGGGGCGACGCTGTACCGGTGCGTTCTGCGCGATGCCACGATCACGGGTGCGAATTTCAAGGCGGCCAGCCTGTTCAAGGTCGCCTGGCCCGAGGGTGTTGACGTTCCTTCAAGGGGTTAGGTGTCGAGGCCGCCCGTGACACGCATCAGCGTTTCCTGAACCAGCAGTTCGTGGTCGAGGGAGCGTAGCGGTTCGGACTCGCCGCGGATGTTGCGGACGAATTCGGCGAATGTACCGACGTAACGGGGCCGGTCCTCGATCTTGATGGTGTTCACACCTTTTTTATATTCGCCCTGGTCATTTTCTAGAACCAGTCGAACAGTATCGGCTGGCTCGAATGGCTCCATGATCGCTGAGCCCTTCGTGCCGTACACCTCGAAGCGGCGGGCCATCGGGCGGGGTTCCATCGCTGTGATATCGACCGTTGCAATTGCGTTGTCGTATTCGAAAACACCGAGCGTGTTGTCCATCACCCCCGGCGTTTCTGAGGTTGCGTGCTGGAGGAAACCGGTCACCCGGCTGGGCCGACCGAGGATCCAGACCACCTGGTCGAGCACGTGGCCGCCGAGGTCGTACATCACACCACCTTCGTGGTGCGCCAGACCTTCACGTCCGGTGAAGATGCCTTCGGGGTTTTGCTCTGGAATCCATGTCGACATGTGCGCCCTGACCTGGAAGATGTGCCCGAGAAAACCTGACCGCGCCCAGGCGGTAATTCGCTCGAAACCATCGTGTTTTCGGAACATGTAGCCCATCTGCAAGAGCGTGTTCTGGCGCCTGGCCTGTTCGACAACGTGTTCAAATCGTTCGTAGTCGTCGCCGGCTGGCTTGTCGTAAAAAACATGCTTCTCGGCGGCCACAATTTGTTCAGTGAATACGAGGCTTTCCCTGTTTGAGCCTTCGGACGAAACTGCGACTACCGTAGGGTCGTCGAGGAATTCAGATGGGTTGTCGACGAACCGGACCTTCCCCCAGGCTCCATCGCCGCAACCTTCCACCTGTTTCTGGCGGGCGGAGTCGGGTTCGTATACCCCGACAACTTCGACTCCAGGGTGATTGAGCATCACCTGCAGCACGCCCTGCGCGTGGCCGTGTTTTGTTCCGTACTGGGCCATTCGCAGTTTTTCTGACATGTGGTACTTGCTCCAGATATTTGAGGATGCTCCGAACGAAGCCGAAGTCTACGCCGGGACGCGTTAAGAGACGACGCGCAGGTTGGGCGGAATCAGGCGTTTTGGATGGCGCTGATAAAGGCACGGATGCGGTCGGGATCTTTTACACCTTCAGTCTCGACTCCGCTCGCTACGTCGACGCCCCAGGGCGAGAGTTGGGCGATTGCACTTACGACGTTCTCCGGGTTCAGCCCACCTGCAAGCATTACTCTGTCGCGGTTCGCTACACCCTCGGCCGCCGCCCAGTCGAACGATAGTCCCGAGCCGCCGTGCGAGACCTCAGAATAGTGATCGAGGATCACGATACGGTCGGCTTCGAGATGGGGCGTGACGATTTTTGCGAGCTCGATCGCGATTGTGCCTTGCTTGACGCGGACCTGCCTGAAGATCGGCAGTTGCATTTGTGCAATGTAGTCGTCATCTTCATCGCCACAGAGCTGGACATAGTCGAGGCCGGCACTTGCCGATGTCTCGTTCACCCAGCTGGCGTTCTGGTTCCGGAAAATACCGACCAATCCGGGCGTGTTTGAGTCGTCTCGATCGCGTTTGTACCCTGCAACGATCTGTGCGCCCTGATCGGGATGGAGTTGTCTGCGAACGCCTTCGACGAAATTAAAGCCGAGAAAGTCTGCTCCGGCATTCGAAGCGGCGACCGCTGCATCGGCACCGCGGAGGCCGCAAATTTTTATTCGGGTTATTTCGGCAGGCATGGGGTTATCCTACTTCCACGGCTGCCATTGCTGCTACGAGTGCCCCGAGGTCGCCACCGGCCTTCATCAGGGACTCGCCTACCAGCACTGCATTCGCCCCGGCGTGGCCCATGCGTTCGACATCGGCTGCAGTCTTCATGCCGCTTTCGGCCACGCGGATGCGGTCGGGCGGTATTTTGACTGCCAGTTCTTCGAACTCAGTCAGTGATGTTTTGAGCGTCTTAAGGTTTCGATTGTTCACGCCGATTACGCGGGGGTCGATCTGCATGGCCGATTCAAGTTCGGATTCATCAAAAACTTCGACGAGCACGTCCATACCCATCGAGGTCGAGATAGTGAACAGATCAGCGTAGTTTTCGGGCTCAAGTATGGCGATGATAAGCAGAATGCAGTCGGCGCCGGCCGCCCGCGCCTCGAACACCTGGTACGGGTCAACGATGAAGTCCTTGCGGAGTACCGGGACGCGCGAACGCCGCGCTGCTTCTGAGACCGTGACGAGGTCGTCGATGGAACCGGAGAAGTAGTCCTGCTCCGTGAGTACCGAAATGGCGGTAGCACCGGCATCGCAGTACAGAACTGCGCGGTTGGCAGGGTCGAGATCGGGGTCGAGCGGCCCTGCGGAGGGGGAGGATCTTTTCATCTCGGCGATCAGCGACACACCGCTGCGGGCACCGATTGCCCGTTGCAGCGATAACGGTCGGCGCGCATGCTCGGCGGCTGTCCTGACTTCCTCGAAGCTGCAATTTTTTTTTGCTTCCTCGATTCGGAGCAACCGTTTTTCAACGATTTCGCCAAGTATTCCGGGGATGTTTTTCAAGTTTGCTCCTGGCTTACTTTGACCAGCGCGCTGAGTCTGGCCTGTGCCGCCCCCGAATCTATAGAATCCTGCGCGATCGCCGAGGCCTCCTGGAATGCCGTTGCTTTGCCGGCTGCCATCAGTGCAGCTGCCGAGTTGAGCACGACTACATTTCGTCGAGAGGTCTCAGGCGAGACCGGCGCGTTGTGTCCTCCGCCTTCGCCGGTGAATATCCTGCAGATAATTTCGGCTGAATGTTCTACGGAATCGGTTACGAGGTGATCGCGCCTGCCTTCGGGTAACCCGAAATCGGCAGGTCGGGTGCGGCGGCGCTTTACGCCGTCTGAGTTGACCTGGTAGATCAGGGTTTGCCCTTCAATATCGACTTCGTCACCACCCGATTCGGCATGAACGACAAAGGCGTACCGGGTGCCGAGAATCTCGAGGGCCTGTGCGATTTTGTGAGCGAAGGTAGCATCGGAAACGCCGACTACCTGGCGCGTTGCGCCTGCCGGGTTCGTGAGGGGGCCCAAAAAGTTGAAGATCGTGCGAATTCCGATCTGGGGACGGAGCGGGCCCGCGAACTTCATCGCCGGATGAAACGCCTGGGCGAACATGAAGCCGATACCCGCTTCGGTGATGCAGTTCTTCACGCCTTCTGGTCCCAGTGTGATGTTAACGCCGAGCGCCTCAAGCACGTCGGCGCTGCCAGATGAGCCCGACATCGCCCTGTTGCCGTGCTTGGCGACCGGGACTCCGGCACCTGCGACGACAAAGGCCGAGGCTGTGGAAATATTGAACCAGTTGAGCCCACTACCGCCGGTGCCGCAGGTATCGACCAGGTCGGTATCGGTGTCGATATGGAGAGAGACTTCGCGCATCACGCTTGCCATGCCGGCGATCTCGTAGGGCGTTTCGCCTTTCATGCGCAGAGCGGTCACGTACGCGCCGAACTGGGCCGGGGTCGCATCCCCCGACATGATGGAGCGCATCGCATCGGCGGCGTCTTCCTGAGAAAGGTCAACGCCGTCGACGGCTGCCTGGATAGCCTGCTGGATTTTCATTTTTATCTTCAGGTTGAATCGATGTTGGCTGAAATGGCTGGTGTTTTTCTGTTCGTGTTACATCTAAGCTGTTTTTACCCGTTTTGCGACGGTTTATCGAGGAAATTCTGGAGCAGGTCCTTGCCTACCTCGGTCATGATCGACTCCGGATGGAACTGCACTCCCTCGACATCGAGATCCCTGTGTTTTATTCCCATAATTATGCCGTTTTCAGTTCTCGCTGTTACGTCGAACACGTCGGGAACGGTTTCTGGCTCAACTGCCAGCGAGTGGTAGCGCACGGCTTCGAACGGCTGTGGGAGTCCCGCGAAGACGCCCTGGCCGTCGTGGTGGATCGGCGACGTTTTTCCGTGCCGTATTTCGCCCGCGTTTTTGACCACTCCACCAAATGCCTGTGCTATGCACTGGTGGCCCAGACAGACGCCAAGCACCGGTACCTTGCCGGCGAAGTGCTTTACGACGTCGACCGATATGCCGGCATTGTCGGGGGTGGAGGGACCGGGCGAGACGACGACCCGCTCGGGCTTGAGTTCGGCGAGTTCGGCGATTGTGGCCTTGTCGTTGCGAATCACCTCGACCTCGGCTCCGAGTTCTGAGAGGTACTGGAACAGGTTGTAGGTGAAGCTGTCGTAGTTGTCGATCAGGAGAAGCATTGGATTATTACTCCGCTGTGATTACGGTTGTTGCGGTGTGAGTTGGTTCGAATACTTGTTCGCCGGTCTGCCAATGGCGTTCATGGACGGCTTCGGCCCTGGCGATCGCCAGCAAAGGGGCTTTGGCCTTCTGGAGCGATTCGAGATTTTCGGCCTCAGGAACGGAGTCGAACACGATTCCGGCTCCAGCCTGAACGTGCGCGGTGCCATCCCGGAGGACGATCGACCTGATGATGGTCCCGGTGTCGATGTCGCCGTTTGTCCTGAACCATCCGATTCCGCCGCAGTAGGGTCCGCGACCTTCTGGCTCAAGTTCGGCGATCAGCCGGGCCGCACGTATTTTCGGTGCCCCCGAGAGAGTGCCGATAGGAAAGCCGGCCTTGAATGCGTCGATCCCGTCTTTTCCTTTTGCAAGCCTTCCTTCGACCCGTGAAACGAGGTGCATTACGTGTGAGTAGCGTTCGACCTGCTTGAATGATTTGACCCTGACTGTGCCGGGTTTGCACACGCGCCCAAGATCGTTGCGGGCGAGGTCGACAAGCATGACGTGCTCTGCTGATTCTTTTTCGTTTGAGATCAGGTCGGCTTCGTTCTGGAGGTCATGTTCAGTGGTTTCGCCGCGTGGTCGGGTTCCTGCGATGGGATGCACCGCAGCGACGCCGTCAGTCGATCTCAACATCAGTTCGGGAGATGCACCGATCAGTTGCATATCGCCCAGATTGAGCAGGTACATGTAGGGCGAGGGGTTCATTGCCGACAGCTGCTCGTATATGTCGATGGAATCGGCTGTGGTGTTGAGTTCAACGCGTTGCCCGAGCACGACCTGTATCAACTCGCCTTCAATGATTGCGTTTCGCGCTGACCGGACCAGTTCACAGTAGTTCGTGCCGGTAGCGGGAGGTGGCGTGTGGAGGTGTTCGGCGTCTGATTGCGTTTCTGGTGGTTCAGTTAGCTGAGTTCTGGTTACCGTTGTTTCAAGCGTTTTGCATATATCGGAAATACGGCTGGCGATTGCTTCGTACTGATCTGCGTACGAAGCGAAAATTACGATGTGAAGCTGGTCGAGCAGACGATCGAACACGAGCAACTCGCGCGGAATCACGAATGCCGATACTGGTGATCCAGTCGGATCCGTCGGAAGTTCGCCGACAGATAGCTCGAAGTGCTTGATCGCTTCGTATGCGATGTATCCGAACACCCCGGAAACCAGCGCAGGCAGATCCGAATCAGGAGCGACAGTTCGGGATGCGAAGTGTGTTCGCAACGCGTCAATCGGGTCAATATCTCCGAGCGTTTCCCGGGTACCCGTACGAACGACGCCTGTGGCCATCGGGCAGACGTACGAGTAGCGCGACGCCCCGATTTCGGGTGATTCCGATTCTAGTATGAAGGCTGCGGTGTTTGAGGTGGGCGTGGCCGATACACGGAGCACCCTGAACGCGTCGATCGGTCTGAAACCAATTCCGCTGACCACCGCACGGACCGGTACGACATCGAACTTCGTGGACGCGGTTTCGAACTCGCTGAGCGACGTTTTGAAGATTGGACTAGACACCCGAAGATTCCTCCGCGTGGTCGATCGCCCGCATGAGCGCTCCCAGCTTATGAAGGGTTTCTTCGTACTCGGTCTGGGTATCGCTATCTGCCACTATCCCGCCACCCGCCTGCAGGTAGGCGACACCGTCTTTCAGCACCATGGTCCGTAGAGATATCGCAGTATCCATGTTGCCGGTGAAGCTGAAGTAGCCGACCGCCCCGCTGTAGGGACCTCGCTTTTCGGGCTCGAGTTCGGCGATGAGCTGCATGGCCCGTACTTTTGGAGCACCCGAAACGGTTCCAGCCGGGAACGCCGCTTTCATGGCGTCGAAGGCATCGTATTTTTTTGAGAGATCGCCCGTGACGTGCGAGACGATGTGCATGACGTGTGAGTACTTTTCGATCTCGAAACTCTGCGTTACGTCGACGCTGCCGGGATCGGAAACCCGACCGACGTCGTTGCGGCCCAGGTCGAGCAGCATCACATGTTCTGCCACTTCTTTTTCATCGGTGATGAGTTCTTGTTCAAGCTCATCGTCATGCTCGGCATTTATTCCACGCGGACGAGTACCGGCGATCGGGTGAACGGCCATCTTGCCATCGATGACCTGTGTGAGAAGTTCGGGAGAGGCACCGACAATGTGAAAGCCGTTCAGGTCGAGAAAGAACATGTAGGGCGAGGGGTTAATGGTGCGGAGCGACCTGTAGAGGTCGAACGGCTGCACGGGGGTGCGCCGGGCGAGTTGCTGGGAGACGACGACTTGGATTACCTCGCCATCCTGGATGGCCTGCTTGCACTTTTCTACCATTTGACCGTAGCGTTCGCGGCTCATGTTCGGAATGTACGGCTGGCCGGTCGATTCGCCTCCTTCCGGTGGGGGTTGGCTCGATTGGCCGACGGCGCTGTAGTCGAGGTTGGGGTCGCGTGACGTGAACCCTGAAGGCGGCAAAAAATGTCGCCTGGAACTGTTTGGTGGGACGGGTCGGTCGAGCCGTGCGATCACCTCTTCGATTGTTGCGGTGGCCCGGTCGTAAGACGCATCCGGATCGCCGTTCACAGCAGCGTGTGCCACGACGAAAATGGTGTGACGGACATGATCGAAGATCATCAGCGAATCGGTGAGCATGAAGACGGATTCAGGTACCCCGAGTCCGGATTTTTCGTCAGTGATTTGCGGGACGGTCGGCTCGAAGTAGCGGATCGTGTCGTACGCGAGGTACCCGACCGCGCCGCCATGGAACTTAGGGAGTCCTTCGACTTCTGCGTATTTCACGATTGCCATTCGGTCGCGCAGTAGATCGAGCGGGTCGATTTCGCCGTGTTCAGTCCCGGCGCCAGTGGTCAGTACTTCTGAGGGTTCGGTTCCGAGGAAGCTGTAACGGGCAAGGTTTTCGCCACCTTCGACCGACTCGAAAAGGAACGAGTGCGTGCCAACCGCCGTTTTGAGATAGGCGGAAACCGGCGTTTCGAGATCGGCGCTTATCTCTCGATAAACGGGTATCAGGTTGTGGTCGGTCGCAAGCGATTTGAATGTGCCGGGATCGGGTGTGTAGCTGGGCATGGTGAGTTTTCTGGTTATTTGATGACGCGCTAATGGAGACAGCTGCGGCTTCGCCAGGTGGTGCCGTGTTTTATGTCGGTTCGGTAGATCATCGGTTTGGGTCGATTTGCGGGTTGAGAAGCGTTGGCGAAGTTACTTCCAGTTTTTCGTGTAGCTGGAGATTCGCATTGCGTCGCGGACCATCTCCATCGTTTCGGCGGCGATCACGCGGGTTTTTGCGACTCCGGTCATCAGGGCATCTTCGACGAGGTCCATGTTCTGTTCGTAGCGGGCGCGTTTTTCTCTTATCGGGTCGAGGAAGTTGTTGATGGCCTCGGCGAGCGCGAGCTTGACCTCGACATCTCCGATGTCGCCCTCGCGGTAGCGGGCTTTGAAATCGTCTACCTGTGCTGTATTCGGGTTGAAGGCGTCGTGATATTCGAACACCGGGTTGCCTTCGACCTTGCCGGGGATATCGGCCCGAATTCGGTTGGGGTCGGTGAACATGCCCCGCACTTTTTTGGTCACGGTATCTGCATCGTCCGAGAGCATGATCGCATTGCCACGTGATTTGCTCATCTTGCCCTGCCCGTCGGTTCCCGATAGCCGTGGCACGTCGCCTACCAGTGTTTTCGACTCGGGGAAGACCTCGCCGAACATCCGGTTGAACTTGCGGGCGACTTCGCGGGTCATTTCGACGTGGGGAGACTGGTCGTCGCCAACGGGGACAAGGTGTGCGCGGGGCAGGAGTATGTCTGCCACCTGGCTCATCGGGTAGCTGTAGAACCCGACAGAGCGGCGTTCGACCGGGAGGGCATCGAGTTCGCCCTTCAGAGTCGGGTTGCGTTCGAGCATCCCGAGCGGGGTGATAAAACTGAGCAACATTGTGAGTTCGGCGAACTCGGGCACGTAGCTCTGGATGACGAACGAGGATTTTTCGGGATCGAGGCCGACCGACAACCAGTCGAGCGTGACCTGGAGCACTGAATCGCGGATCAGGTCGATGTCGTGGAAGTGGTCGCCGAGCGCCTGGTAGTCGGCGATCAGGAAGTAGCAGTTGTACTCGTCCTGCAACTCGATCCAGTTGTGCAGAGCGCCGACGTAGTGGCCGACGTGTAGTGCACCGGTGGGTCGGATGCCGGTGAGAATTCGTTTTTTATCTTGGTTGGCTGCCATGTTGTCGTCTATTTTCCGATGTGCTCAGTTGCCCGACATTCAACAGTTTTTCGGGCACAAAAAAACCTCACTCCAAGTATCAATACAAGGGGCGAGGTATATGTATCCCGCGGTGCCACCCTAATTACTGCCTCACATCATGTGGTGCAGCATCTCTGTCGGACACCCGGTCAAGGCTTAGTAAGACCGGAGGCCCTGGGCTCTGATAACGGTGCCCACTCCGTCGGAGGCTACTTGCTTGATGCTTTCGCTCCGAAGCTCACGGGTCCATTCAGTTGCGGTCGTGATATCGGGCTTTCACCTTGCCCCGACTCTCTACGATCCGTACCGAAACTTACTAGTCCCGATCATCGCCGATGTGAAATGCGATCTACATTCGAGGATAAGCCCTGAAGAGGCAATGCGTCAATTTTGTGAAAGAAACGACGAATTGCGAGGCGATCGATTCCGGACCATTCGCCGGGATTACGGGAGAATGAACTGGCTCCGACCAATCGGTAGGAACAAAACGCGCCGCTGGTGCGTCTTAGCTATGACGGGCTACCAAATTTGGCGCTCTTTCTGACCAAAAAGCCATAATGGCCTGTGCAGATGGCATCACAAATGAATCACTGGTGCCACTTACTGAAAGTAGCGAAATGTTTAGCGGAACGAAAAATAAGTGGCTCGTACTGGTCGTAGTCGCGGTGTTCGCGGCGTTTGTCGTGGCGTGCGGCACGGATGACGAGACCAAATCCACCTCGAATGACGGTTCTGGGAGCGTTGGCGCGCAGCCTACGCAAGAGCCGATAGATTCCGACAAGAGTGACCCGGCTCCGACCGACCCCGGATTCGAGGTAGTCGAGGTGCTCGCTCCTATTGAGAGCGTACAGATACTGGTGCTGGAGTCGTTCCCGGAGCAGTATGTGGTCCAGGTGATTTCAGGACTGCCGAACGGCTGCGCAACTTACAGCCGTAACGAGGTTGTGCGTGATGGAAATACGATCAATATTTCGGTATACAACACGGTGCCAGCTCCTGATGACCTGAAGCGTATTTCGTGCATCGCGATGTACGGCCTGCACGATGAGAATATCGGGCTGGGCAGTGATTTCGATCGCGATACTCAATACACGGTCATCGTCAACGAACGACATGCCGGGTATTTCCAGGCCGGTGTGGCGGGAACGATTCCGATCGAAGGCGATCCTCCGATTGGCGATGGCCCCGACTTTGTAGTTGAGCCGGCACCGGTCGAGAGCCTTGAGATCATCATCGGCGAGGACAGCCGCTGGATAACGACTTACTACGCAAGCGTGGTCTGGGGACTGACGAACGGCTGCAAGGAGTCGCTCGACCCAAACGTTGTACATAACCGTCGTCAGTTGTTCGCGATTTATCCCGCGGTGACATCGCCTACCGGCGAAGTTGCGTGCACGGACGATTACCGGATCGATTCGGCGCAGATTGAACTCGGTGTGGTCGGTCAAGACCTGGTTTCGTGCACTGTTTACACGGTTACCGCGGGTGAGCAGACCACGGAGTTCCAGGCAATCGCTCCGAACGTCCGTTGTGCCGACCCTGGCGCAGCCACACCAACGCCGGCACCGCCGACTCGTGGTGGGAGCGTCATTGCCGACAGCCAGGCTCTTGAGTTCTCTCTCGAGGCCCAGGGCGCCGATGTCGAGTTCGGTGGCGCAAGCGAGTTTTCGAGGCTTTTCGGTATTGCGCCGAGCGAGCTTAAGGTGAATGGCCAGGCTGTGCAGATCTACCAGTTTGCACCGGGAACCTCAGCTGAAGAGGCTTCGGAGTCGGTTTCTCTCGACGGCACTAGCTTTGTAAATCCCGACGGGTCGGTGATGACCGTGATGTGGATTGCGCCACCGCACTTCTACCTGTTCGGCAACGCGATCATCCTTTACGTCGGTAACGATCCCGAAATCGGTGCGTTGCTCGATTCGGTAGCCGGAAAGTTTGCTGGCAGCGATTTTGAGGGTGCTGATAGCGGTACGGGCGAAGCTGACTCTGAGTACACGATTCGAGTTGCGCAGATTGAGCGCGTCGACATTGCTTCGACCCGATCGATACCTGCTCAGTTTCTGATTGGGATGACGATCGCGCTCGGCGGAAGCTGCGAGGAGTTTGCGGGTCTTGACTGGCGGGTTGAGGGCCGTGAGATCATCATCGACGTGACGACGATCACCAAGGTCCCGACTGCCCCGGTTCCTTGCACGCTGGCAATCATCTACGAAGATCAATCGGTGAACATCGGTGATAAATACGAGACAGGCGCCGAGTATGACGTGATAGTGAACGGCGAACGCCACGGAACGTTTATCGGGGCTCCGACTGCAACGCCAGTTCCTCCAACGGCAACGCCTGTTCCTCCGACCACAACGCCTATTATCGCCCGGCAAGTTTCAGAATTCGAATTGCGCCCCGTCGGCGGAAACTGGCGGGGCGCATTTGCGTTGGTGTTTTAATCGCCAAACTGCGTTGTTGCCGGAATTCGTTTGATCTGCGAGGCTTCTGTCAAACAAATGCTTGTTTCAGCAAGTAATGTCACCCAAACGGAGCACCAGATGCCGAGCAAAACAATTTCGCCGTACGGTTCGTGGGAATCACCGATCACTGCCGAATTGATTACCCGGGGCGGGCTGCGGCTGGCCGAGGTGCGGGTAGATGGCGATGATATCTACTGGCTGGAGGGTCGCCCGGAAGAGGCTGGCCGATATGTGATTGTCAGGTATTCGCCTGATGGCACGACAACCGACATCAATCCCGAGAACTTCAATGTGCGAAGTGCCGTGCATGAATACGGGGGTGGTGGATTCGCGGTCGGAGATGGCGATGTGTATTTCTCGAACTGGGACGACCAGCGGATCTATCGGGCATCGTCCGATGGCAGCGGCGACCCCGAGGCGATTACCGGTGACCCTACCGTCGAACGAGGTGACCGCTATTCCGACCTCACCCTGAGCAACGATTCAAACTGGATTCTGTGCGTGCAGGAGCGGCACCACGAAGGGCGCGAGGCCGACAATGAGCTCGTGGCGGTGTCGACTGGTGGATCGGGCGAAGTCCGGGTGCTGGCTACGGGCCATGACTTTTACTCTTCGCCGCGGCAGAACCTGGCGGGTGACATGGTTTGCTGGTTGTCGTGGGACCACCCGAACATGCCCTGGGACGGATGCGAATTGTGGGTGGCGGAGTTCGATTCAGCCGCGGGGTCGGTTGCGAACGGGCGACCGATTACGGGGAGTGCCGACGTCAGTATTGGCCAGCCGGAGTGGGCACCCGGCGGATCACTGGTGTTCATATCGGATGAATCGGGTTGGTGGAACCTGACCAGGTGGACGGGCGGTCGGATAGCGCCGGTCGTAGTTGAGGAGGTCGATCACCGTGGTCCGGCCTGGGCATTCGGCATGCGGTCGTACGGGATCGCGGGTGATAGTTCGATCGTGCTGCGTGATTCGCAGGACGGTAGGGGCCGATTCCGTGTGATCGGATTGGATGGAGTTCAGACCGCAGAAACGCCGGTGACGCACACGTCAATGGCCGATGTAACCGTGAAAAATGGCGAAGTGATCTACGTTGGAGCTTCGCCGTTATCAGCGGCTGAGGTCGTCCGTGTGAACTTGGAAAGCGGTGTGGCTTCGACGCTAAAGAAGTCGAGCGACATCGAACTGGATTCCGCTTATCTCTCGATTCCAGAGGCGATCACGTTTCCGTCCACCGAAGGCGGCGAGGCGCACGCCTTTTACTATGCTCCCGTTAATCCAGAATTCGAGTCTGAAGGTGGTGAAAAACCTCCACTGCTGGTCATAAGCCACGGTGGGCCGACCAGTGCGACGAGTGCGGCGCTGAGTCTTTCGATTCAGTTCTGGACCAGCCGTGGTTTTGCCGTTGTCGATGTGAACTACCGCGGCTCGACGGGCCACGGCAGGAAGTACCGAGATGCGCTGAAGGGTAAGTGGGGCGTTTATGACACCGATGACTGCATTGCCGCCGCTGATTATCTAGTTAACAGGGGCCTTGCCGATGGCGATCGGCTGGCGATAAAAGGTGGGTCGGCCGGGGGGTACACGACGATCAACGCGCTCACGTTTTACGATCGATTCGCCGTCGGAGCGACTTATTACGGCATCGCCGACCTGAGCGTATTTATCGGGGACACGCACAAGTACGAATCTCGCTACCTGGACAGTTTGATCGGCCCGTACCCGGAGGCGAAGCAGCTTTACTACGACCGCTCGGCGATTAACTTCACCGATCAGCTTTCGTGCCCGATGATTATTCTGCAGGGTCTTGAGGACAAGATCGTTCCGCCTTCGCAGGCCGAGATTATGGCCGGGGCGCTGCGGGAAAAGGGAATACCGTTCTCGTTGATGATGTTCGAGGGCGAGCAGCACGGCTTCAGGCAGTCGAAGAACATCATCAGGTCGCAGGAAGCCGAGCTTTATTTTTACGGTCGGGTGCTGGGGTTCACGCCGGCCGACGAGATCGAACCGGTGGAAATCGAGAACGAATCAGCTCTTTAGAAGTCAGGCACCATGTCGACGTCGAAGAAGCCGATTGGCCCGCGGTCGTCGCAGTACCAGATCTTGTTGTTCCTGATCGTCATGCCGTGGACCTGAACAGGGTCGAGAACCCTGAACACATCGTAGCAACGGCTGTCTTCGACCCGCAGGCGCATGATCGTGCCCGCTGAGGTGTCGGCCATCCACATCGTTCCTTCTTCTTTGGCCCACGCGATGCCGTGCACTCGATAACCGGGTGCCTTGAAACGGTGGACTTCCTTCCAGTTGGAGACGTCCATCACATGGATGTACTGTGATGGCGGCGAGGCGATGTAAATGTGGCCATCTTTCCACTCCAGGCCGTGGTCGCCGGTGACGGTTTTCTTTTCGTCGGGCCCACGATGCTCGTGGGTGGCGTTAACGCCTGCGCCCGGTGATTCGTACTTCTCGACGGTCTTGCCGGTCTCGGGTTCGACTGCGAATATTTCGTTACTGCCGGTCGAGGCGATCCAGACGAGGTCATCGCCGAACGTGATTCCACTGGATGCCTTCGTTTCGGTCCGTGCATCAACCAGTGTTTCACCGGTCTTCCAGTCGACTTTGTAGACGTGATCGTTGCCCTGATCGATTATCCAGAGCCCATCGTCGGCGGCTTGGAGACCGTTTGGCTTGGGGCCCGGTGCCATGTAAGTCTGGATGGGGTCGGCGATTTTATTCGTGTGTCCCATTGATGGGATTTCCTCCGGTGCGAAACGGTTGGGTAATCAGGCGCGGCGACATTCTAACCCCGATTTTTCGGTCAACTCCATCGTCGCCGTTAATCCGCAGTTCGACGCCGTCGATGAAGTCCGGTTGCAGGAAGCCGACCTTTATTTTTACGGCCGGGTGCTGGGATTCATACCGGCCGACGAGATCGATCCGGTGGCAATCGAGAGCGAATCAGATCATTAGAAGTCAGGCAGGTCGCCAGACTGGCCTCTCCTGGGCAGGCCAGTCTGTAGGTTAGTCCGGTTATTTCAACTCGACGAGGATGACCCTGGATTCACCCGAAAGGACCTCGGTGGAATGCCAGGCTGCCGGATCGAACATTGCGGCTCCGGCTGGTATTTCGAGTTCTCTCGTCTCACCATTCCCGAGAGTGAATCGGACGTGTGCGTCGGTGAGCGCAATCGCGACCAGGTCGGGGTGTTCGTGCATTTCAGATTTTGATCCTGTGCCTCCCACATACATCAATATGCGGACCCTGTCGTTTTCCTCGATGACTGTGTAAAGATCTGGTGCCGCTGCAACCGCGTCTGCAATTTTTCTCTCCTGATCGTTCGACGTAAATCTGGGCCGTGCGAAGTCAGGCACATAGTGCGGTTCGTGTTGGGTGATGTCGGCCGGGCCGGCAGCCCGGTGAATTTCTATATCGGCGGATGTGGTACCCGATTCACGATCAGCCAGCGCCCTCGCCGCCGTCAATCGGGAGTTCAACCCCGTTGATGAAATCTGATTGCGAAGAAGCCAGGAACAGTACTGCGTCCGCGACTTCTTCCGGTTCGGCAAACCGGCCGGTTGGGATTTTGGCGAGCTTCGCATCGCGACGCGGGCTCGGTGGCCATGCGCTATCGCCCATCGGCGTGTTGGTCACGGTGGGCGCGACGCAGTTGGCCTGGATGTTGTGTGGTCCGAACTCGACAGCCATCGACTGTGTCAGCAACTGGAGTCCGGCTTTAGACGCGCTGTAGACGCTGCCTGTCGGGAACGCTCGGATTGCCCCACGGGACGAAATATTTATGATCTTGCCCCGTTTCTTTTCGATCATGGAGGGGACGAAGATCTGCGTTAGAAGCAGAGGGGCGAGCAGGTTGACGTTAATCACAGTGTGAAACTTGTCGATCTCGGTCTCGAGAATCGTTTGAGGAAGCGTCACTCCGGCGTTGTTTACGAGGATGTCGATGTGCCCGAATTCAGCGAGCGTGGCTTTGCCGAGTGCTTTCGCTTCGTCGGCATCAGCCATTTCAGCGGTTCGTGTCCAGACACGTGAACCGACCTTGCGGGCGGCCTCGGCAGTATGTTCGAGTTCTTCCTCGTTGCGGGCGGTAAGGGCGAGGTCGGCACCTGCGTTTGCCAGCACTCCTGCGATGGCGACGCCGATGCCTTTCGAGGCACCGCTGACGAACGCGACTTTGCCCGCGAGTGAGATAGTTTGAGTTGAGGTCATGTGGTTGGATTCCTATACGTATTCGGCACTATTCAGTCGCGGGTTCTGGTTCGACATTCGCTTGCCGACTCAGTTATTTTTCAGGTTGTGGAGACCAGGCCCTGGCGTTGGCTATTCGGCGGTGAATCGACGGGTGAGAGTGGAAGATGAACTCTACTACCGCACTGGGCTGTTTTTGCGACATGTTTTGGTCGCCCAGTTTATTCATCGCCGAAATGAACTGTTCGCGCATGCCTGTGAGGTTGAGCGCGTAGCGGTCGGCAGCCGATTCTGCTTTGCGAGACAGCCAGTTGGCGACTGGTAGGGCGATCAGTGAAACGCCTACTCCAACGATGATGACGAGCGGTAGACCTGCGATGTCGGAGATTCCGCGGAGACCGAGAGAGTCGGTCCACGTCTCCAGCGCGAGATCGATCACGAAGAAACTTATGAAAATCAGGATTACCTGGACGAGCATCATTTTCCATACGTCGTTCCGTACGTGGTGACCGAGTTCATGCGCCATAACGACTTCGATCTCATCGGGCGTGTTCGAATCGATCAGTGTGTCGGAGATGATTATCCGCCGGGTGCGGCCCCACCCGGTTACGGCTGCGTTGGCTTTCGATGATTTGTCGCCTAAATGCCAGACGTACACGCCTTTTACGCGGGTACCGATTCGATCGGCCAGCGCAAATAGCCGGTCTTTGAGTTCGCCCTCTGGAATTGGCTCGAATTTGTAGAAGAGCGGCAGGAGCAGGACCGGCACGAGGGCAGCCAGCACGACGATCAGGAGCGTGGCACCGACAGCCGCTAACAGCCACCAGAGGTCCGCCTGCCACCGCAAGAGCAAGTAGATACCCGACACGATGATAACGATCAGGACCGTCTGAATCGCCGTGCCTTTGAGCCAGTCCCACAGCCAGCTAGTGAGTGTGAGCTTGCTGAGCCCGAACTGCTTTTCGACGATGAACCCCGAGTAGACCTCGAACGGAAACTCGATGGCCTGCAGACCTGCACCGGCCACCAGTAAGTACAACACGACGACTATTGCGGACGAACTGGTCCATCCCTCCGCGAGATTTCTAATGGCCTCAGAGCCGCCGGCGAGCAGGAACACGAGTGGGATCACAAAGTTGAGGCCCATTCCGACGATCGACATCGTCAGCTTTATTCGCTGGTAGTGCTGCGCACGGGCGGGGTCCGCGGGTTCAACTGCTTTTGGTGCGACGTCTTCTGGAGAGGTCGTATCGGGTGCGTTGTTGCCGGTTGAAGCCATGGCGTTAGGAAACGATTGCGATCTTGTTGCTGGCGATCAAGTCGAAATCGATTTCGGCGCCTAGTCCGGGCTTGTTGAAGGCGTGGACGTTGCCGTCGGAGTCGATATCGATGTCGGTTTCGAGTCCGTATTTTTGGGCTCCCGACGGCAGGAGGACTTCAAAGAATTCGCAGTTTTTCATCGCCATGATGGCGTGCATGTTCGCCACGTTGTTCAGCGAGTTGCCGCCGTGGTGCACCTCGTAGTTCATGTGGAATGCTTCTGCGAGGTGCGCGGTTTTCATGAGCGAAGTGATGCCGCCTTTCACAGCGACGTCGCCTCGAAGATAGTCAGTTGCCTGCGAGGTCAGCCATGGCGCGTAAGCCGTGAATCCGCCCGGTGAGTATTCGGTCGCCATTAGCGGGATGTGGAGCTGTTGCTTGAGTTTGGTGTAGTTGTAGAGATCGTCGTCGGCGAGTGGGTCTTCGTACCAGTAGTAGTTCAGCTCCTGGATCGCACGGCCGACACGCACCGACTGCGGGTAGTCATACGACCATGTTGAGTCGAGCATGAGCGTGTGGTCGGGCCCGACGGCTTCACGGATCTGTGTGCAGCATTCGATGTCGAGTTCGGGGTCGGTTGGCGGGTGGATTTTGTATGCGGTCCAGCCTTCGCTTTTCATTTTCGCCGATTCCTCGGCGTAGATTTCGGGCTGCTGGTAAACGGTCGACGATGCGTAGGCTCGGACCGTTGTTCGGTAGGTGCCGAGTAGCTGGTGAATGGGCATGTTTGCTGCCTTGCCGGCGATGTCCCAGAGGGCGATGTCGCAGGCGCCGATTACACGTATGCCGCTCTTGCGGACGAGCTGGCTGAGGGTTTGCCAGAGTTGTTCTCGATCGAGCGGGTTTTGTCCGATCAGCACTGGCTTTAGGTAGCGGATCAGCGAGTTGGTGTCGAGACTTGCGGGCTGGCTTGAGCTTCCCAGAAATGCGTGACCGTCGATGCCTTCGTCCGTTGAAATCGTGACTAATCCGAGGTCGGATTCGCCGCCGATCTTGCCGGAAAGAACACTGTAGTGGGTCGTCGGGATGTCGTTCCACTTGAACAAGGTGACCGTTACATCGGTGATCTTCATTACGTTATCTGCTCCGGGCGTCGTCGGACGACTTGGTCGCTCGCTGCAATCTACCCTTCCCCTAACCCCTTCCTACGGGAAGGAGGATTAATGTTGCGAACCCGCTAGTTAGTAGCTGTTTAGAAAAATGGTTGTGTGACGGATGAGGTTTCGACGACCGCTACCTCGCCTTGAGTGAATCGCTCAAGCACGGCTTCGTCGATCTCGATGCCGATGCCGGGCTTGGTTGGGACGTCGACACGACTGTTTTGTTGAGTAAAGAACGGTTCGGTCAGGTTTTCTCGAACGGGGTGCGGCGTCTGGTCGAACTCTAAAACCGATTCGTTCTGGTAGGGGATGTTCGTCTGGCCGATCTGTCCGATCGGTTGGACAGCGAGTGCATGCAACGCCGCTGCGAAGCTGATTCCGGTGCCCCAAAAATGCGGGTTAAACTTAATGCCGAACGCCTGGGCCATGAGGCCTACGCGGTGCATTTCAGAGAGTCCACCGACTCCGCAAATATCGGGCTGAACAATGTCGAACGTTCGCTCGGCGAATCTTGGCGCAAACTCCCAGCGGGTCGACAGACTCTCGCCGCCCGAAACTGGAATTGGCGATTTTTCTTGAACTAGCTTGTTGGCTGCGAAATCTCGTGAGCCGCATGGCTCTTCGAACCAAGTCAGGTCATTGTCGGCGACCATGTTGGCGAAGGTAAGGGCGGTTGACGGATCGTACGACTCGTTGGCGTCGAACATGAGGCGTACTTCGGGACCGATCGCTTCTCGAGTCGCCTTGATGCGTGCTGCGTCCTCGGCGAGCGACAGGGCGCCGACCTTCATCTTCATGCCCGAAAAGCCCTGCTCGACGTAGCCGACTGCTTCTTCCAGGTGCGGTTTTAGGGCGTAGTTGTCGACGTAGTAGAGGCCGGTTGCGTAGACGGCAATCGAGTTGTGAAGCCGCCCACCCATCACTTCAGCAACGGGTTTTCCGGTGGTTTTGCCGACGATATCGTGAAGTGCTATATCGATAGCACTCATCGCCATCGCCGGAACGCCGGCATAACTGTGGCTCTGGTACGTGGCTCGATGAATCTTGTGCCAGATCTGCGAAATGTTGGCTGGATCTTCACCGATCGCTGAGCGCGCAACGGACGCGATCCCGGCAACTGTGTCCTGCGATCCGTAGGTTTCGCCCCAGCCGATTACGCCGTCGTCGGTGCATACTTTTAGAACGACGACGCTTCGGGTATTGGTCCAACGCTGCGACCATCCGAACGGCTTATCGAGCGTGGCTTCGACGAATCGGACTTCGATGCGATCAATTTTCATTAGGTGCGTTGCGCCCAGTCTTTGTCGAGTTGTTCGAATCGGCGGTTTAGTTCGGCGATGACGCAATCCGGGATGGGTAGGTCGTTGTCTATTTGGCGCACGTTAGTCGCCATATGCGAGGGATTCGTAGTGCCTACTATTGCGACGTTGGCGTTCGGGTCGCTGAGCGTGTATCCGAGCGAAGTGAGAATCGCATCGTCGGGCTCGTTTTCGATGGGACCGAGGGTGCGAACAGATTTGGCGCGTTCGAGATAGGGCGTGTTGTAGTTGCTGGCAGTCTGATCGGCGGCATCGGGGCGTGACTTGCCCCAGACCCCTCCGGCGATAGGGCGCTTGATGATCGTGCCCATGCCTTTTGCGATCGCCTTTTCGAGAAGCCCCGTAGTCCGCGCCCGCTGTTCGACGAGGTTGTAGCTTGTTTGCAAGGTTGCGAACAGCCCGGAGTCGACTGCCCAGTGCGCTGATTCGTTATCGCCAGAGTAGCCGATGAAGCTGGTTTTACCTGCCTGCTGCGCTTCCTGCAGGGCGCGGATGGCATCCCCTTTTTCCAGGACATCGATGTCACACGAATGCAGCTGGACTACATCGACGTGATCTGTCTGGAGCAGGCGCAGGCTGCGGTCGATAGAGTCGACGACCGTCTGGAATGTCCATGCCTCCCCTTCGTACCCGCGGGCGACGTGGCCGGCCTTGGTGGCCAGGAAGTAATCATCGCGGCGCTGTGAAACGCCGTTTCCAACCAGTTCTTCGGAAATGCCGTAACAGGCAGAAGTGTCCAGAAAGTTGATGCCGTTATCGAGGGCCGTGTTAAGTACGTTCGTTGCCTGGGCCTGGTCGGAGAGTTCAAACGATCCGATCTCAGACAGACCGACTCCCAACCGGCTGGTTTCAAATCCCGTGCTACCGAACTGGACTTTCTGCATGATTCAACTTTCACTATGGGATGGTGACTCGATTTTGGAATGTTGGCCCGAAGCTTACTCCCGGGGAAATGCCAGGCGTAATCCGAGGCGTAGAAATTTGGACAAAAAAAGGCCCGTGCAATTCGCACGGGCCATGACGATCAAACGCGGTTAGCTTAGCTTGCTTTACCGATTTTAAACATCTTAGTGCTACAGACCGGGCACGTACCCTGGGAAGCAGGGCGTCCGTTCTTCATCGTAATCTGCTGGGCGTTCTGCATCTCACGTTTGGTCTTGCACTTCATGCAGTAGGCTTCCATGGCGGCTCCCCCGGGACTCGTAATGTGTGTACACCGCTCGTACAAGCGCATCGTGCGCTAGTGCGGTAGATCGTCGAACGACCCTACTACATCTTTTTGAACTTGTCGCTAGTTCAGATGGGCAACGTAGCTTACGATTGCAGGAACCGCCGTTCACTCAACTAGGAGTGTGTGGTGCAATCGTAACCGTGCAGACGGTGAATATTACGGAATCCGTCGCAACTTGGGGAGTGCCTGTTGTTAAACGACCAATTTGTAATTCGCCCATATCTGCCGTCAAAAACGGGCATTTTCCTATCTCAGTCCAGTATCCAGCCATTTCCCAACTACAGGTGAGATTACGCAACGGGCGGGCGTTCATCGTGGGATCAACTATAATTTCGAGTCGAAAAACACCGCTGACCGACATGTTTCGCATGCCCAAAGCGGCCCTAGAAACCAGTCCACACTTACAAGGCGAATCAGTCCAACGAGGATATTGTCGGTGCCAACGACTCAATCGAGTGAATCTGTAGAAGAGCTGAAGGCCGACGCGACCCGCGCGTTGTGCGCTGCGGATTCCGCCGATCAACTCGAGGCCTGGCGCGTCGAGTATCTGGGACGGAAGGGGCGACTGACGTCGGTTCTCAGAGGTCTTGGATCGCTGGAAATTAAAGAACGCAAGGCCGTAGGCGCGGCGGCCAATCGGCTGCGCACCGAGCTGGAGTCACTTTTCGATGAGCGGTTGTTGCAGGCGAAATCTAACACGGCTCCGGCAGGTTCAATCGACATTACCCTGCCCGGCCGCAAGTCGGGATCAGGTGGGCTGCACCCATCGACTCAGATGATCCGGGAGATCACCCAGGCGTTCAACGAGATGGGCTTCCAGACGATCGAAGGTCCTGAGATCGAGCTCGAGCGTTACAACTTCGACTTGCTGAACATTCCGGCCGACCACCCGGCAAGAGACCAATGGGATACGATCTGGGTCGATTCCGATTCGCGCAGCGACGTTTTGCTGAGGACTCACACTTCGCCGATGCAGGCCCGGGTTATGGAGAATACCGACCCACCGATCAGGGTTGTCGTTCCTGGCAAGTGCTATAGATACGAATCCACCGACGCGACTCATGAATGGCACTTCAACCAGGTTGAGGGGCTTGCTGTTGACGAGGGGATTACATTTGCCGATTTGAAAGGTACGCTCTACGAGTTTGCCCGGCGTATTTTTGGCCCGTCACGAAAAGTTCGGTTCCGCTGCGACTACTTTCCTTTCGTGGAACCGGGAGTCGAGATGTCGGTTGACTGGAACGGCGAGTGGATCGAGATTCTCGGTGCGGGGATGGTTCACCCAAAGGTGCTGAAAAACGTGGGGTATGACTCAGACAAGTACACCGGGTTCGCGTTTGGCATGGGGCCCGAGCGGATATCGATGTTGCAGAACGATATATCGGATATCAGGCATTTCTTCAGGAACGACCTGCGGTTCCTCACACAGTTTTAGGCCCGGCGAACGCGCCGGTCACACCCGTTCCGTTGTGACACTGTTTACCGGCGTTGTACCGGCTCCTATCTGTGATTTTGATTAACTGTGAATAACGAGCAATATATATGAAGGTTCCTGTTTCCTGGCTGAAAGAGTATGTAGACATCGAGATAAGTCTCGACGAGCTGGCCGATCGATTGACAATGGCAGGCAACGAGGTTGAATCGATCGACCGGACTGGCTGGATCGACAACGTAGTAGTTGGGCGCGTCCAGAGCGTTCGGCCGCACCCCGATGCTGATCGATTGTCGCTCGTGACGGTCGACCATGGCGATGGCGAGGCCGACGTCGTGTGCGGAGCGCCCAACGTTGCCGAAGGCCAGAAGATTGCATATGCATCGATAGGTGCGGTTCTGTTCGACGCTTATGCCGATGAACCCAGCAAGACCCGGAAATTGAAGCGCTCGAAGATTCGCGGTGTTGTTTCGAACGGGATGGTCTGTTCGGTCAGGGAGCTCGGCATTGGGGATGATCACGAGGGCATCCTGGTACTTGACGAGGGCGCGAGAGTTGGCACACCGATCGGTGAGTTGATTGGCGAATCGATACTAGATATCGAACTTACTCCGAACCGCCCGGACTGCCTGGGGATTGTTGGCGTTGCCAGGGATGTCGCGGCGATCACAGGCAACCCGCTGCGGGAGCCGGACACTACTTACGAGTCGACAGGCCCCGACGTGAACTCGCTAGCTTCGGTCGAAATCGCTGATCCGGACCTCTGCCCGAGATATACGGCCTCGGTAATCGAGGGAGTGAAGATCGGCCCATCGCCAAAGTGGTTGCAAGAACGGCTGTTGGCACTCGGCGAGCGGCCCATCAACAGCATCGTCGATATCACGAACTTCGTGATGTTTGAGCTAGGGCAACCGCTCCATGCGTTCGATCTCGACAAGGTTGTCGACCGCAAGGTGATTGTGAGACGCGCCAGGGCGGGCGAACAACTTGTAACGCTGGACGATAGGGAAAGAAAGCTCGGCGATGAAATGCTGCTGATTGCTGACCCCGAGCGGGGGATTGGCCTTGCCGGTGTGATGGGTGGCGCGAACACGGAGATATCCGAGACGACAACTACAGTCTTCCTGGAGTCGGCAACATTTCATGGCGTAAATAACCGGCAGACCGCCCGTGCGCTCGAGCTTTCGAGTCAGGCGACCCTGCGTTTCGAAAAGGGGTTGCGGTCGGGGCTGAGCGAAGTCGGGCTGCGCCGGGCAACAAAGCTTATTCTCGAAATCGCTGGAGGAACTGCCGCCTCGGGGATTATCGACGTATATCCGGGCGCTGGTGAAGAACAGCAGTCGATTGAACTCAACAGGGATCACATCAAAAAGATTCTCGGTTTCGAATTCGAAAAATCAGTCGTTGAAACAACCCTCAAGAGTCTCGGGTTCGACTTTAGAGAACGTGATTTCGGGTGGCAAGTAGATATCCCATACTGGCGGCCTGATGTTTCGATTCCCGAGGATCTTGTCGAGGAACTCGCAAGGATTATCGGATATGACAATATCCCCACGACCACCCTTTCTGGCAGACCGCCGAAGTGGCAGCCACAACCGGCAATGCAACTGCGTAGGCGCGTCACGGATGTGCTGGTGGGGGCTGGCATGCGAGAGACGATTAGTTATTCGGCCACGACTGCCGCAGGTGAGGCTCGTGTGACACTTCCGGACGATACGGGTGTGGGTGTGGGTTTGCGCAACCCTGTCAGTGCAGATTTTGCCGTGATGCGGCGTACATTGCGAGAAGCGATACTGTCGACTGTCGCCAGTAACTCACGAACCTGGCGCGGTCCGATCGCCGTCTTCGAGGCTGGTAGCGTGTTTCTCAAGTACGGGGAAGGCTTGCCGGAAGAACGGCAAATGGTGACGGGGGCGTTCGCCGGGCCGAGAAACGACCTGCACTGGGACGATTCAGGTGATACTTCGGATTTTTACGATGCGAAAGGTGCTCTTGAAGCTACGCTTGACGACCTGGGAATTACGGCGGTCTTTGAGCCTGTAGAGGATGGAACATTTGCACCCGGCCGTACTGCGATTGTGAGGGTTCCGGGTGCAAATAACCTGGCCGTTGGCATTGTCGGCGAAGTGTCTGGCGATGTGTTTTCGCTGTTCGATGCTGAGGTTGAGAGTGTTGCAATGTTCGAGCTCGACCTTGCGGTCTGTCTCAAAGTGGTGCAGGGGGCTGACAATTCTGATGGGTCGGGAAAATTTACCGAGTTTGTCAGGCTTCCGGCCTCGCATCGCGATCTTTCACTTGTTGTCGATTCGGGCGTAACAGTCGGGCAGATAGTTGAAATCGCAGGCCGAAACAGGATCGTGACCTCGGCGACCGTGTTCGACGTGTTTGAAGGTAAGGGCGTTCCGGAGGGTAAAAAGGCGATTGCAATTCGGCTTGTCTACCAGTCGCCGAACAAAACGCTTACGGCGGATCAGGTCGGGAAGATCGAGCAGCAGACTCTGAAGCAACTGGCAAACGAGCTGGGTGCTGAGCTACGTGTTTAGCGACCGACCGGCGGCACTCCAATGACTGAACATGTAGATCACACAGGCCCCGGGGCGGCGCACGCACACAGGCCACACCGGCACCACTACGACGCCGAGATGCTCAGTGTTGAAGAGGCGCGCGATCGCATCCTCTCGTACTTCGATCGACTGCCTGCAGTTGAAACGGCGCTTGTCGACGCGCTTGGCCAGGTGCTTGCTGAAGAGCTGGTTGCCCCCTTCGACATTCCTCCACTTACGAACTCGGCGATGGACGGTTACGCAGTTGTCGCGGCTGATACGGCCGGGGCGTCGAAAACATCGCCGGTCGAACTGCCGGTAGTTGGAGTTATCGCGGCGGGACGGTTACCCGAACGTCCCCTGACCCCGGGAACGGTTATCCGTATCATGACCGGCGCTCCAATTCCCGATGGTGCCAATGCCGTTGTGCCGTTCGAGGACACCGATGAGTTGGAGCGTCAAAAGTCGGGGTCTGTTGGGTCGCTGAGTTCAATTTCGATAAATGCCCCGGCGGAGCCTGGCGACAATATTCGGGCCGCCGGGGAGGACATTACTGCCGGCACAGTTGTGTTTGGTGAAGGCGAAATTATTGGCGCGGCCCAGATAGGCGTGATCGCATCGCTCGGTCGCGCCGCGGTGCGAGCTGTGCGGCGCCCGGTAGTTGCGATTGTTTCGACCGGTGACGAACTTCTGGAGCCCGGGCAGGAGCATGAACCGGGCAAGATATACAACTCAAACGCCTATAGTGTGGCCGCGATGGTCACCCGGTACGGTGGTGTGCCGAAGATCATGAGCATTGCCCGTGACACCGTCGAATCGCTGGAGGCGGCGCTGGAAGACGCTCTCGATGGTGCCGATCTTGTTGTGACGTCGGCCGGGGTTTCCAAGGGTGACTACGACGTGGTGAAGGACGTACTTTCGTCGAAAGGTGAGATCGCGTTGTGGTCGGTGAGAATGCGCCCTGCCAAGCCGCTCGCGTTCGGAATGTTGAAGCGTGACGACGGAGTCGGCGTTCCTCATCTTGGCCTGCCCGGGAACCCGGTTAGCGCAATGGTGGCCTTTGAGCAGTTTGGACGACCGGCATTGCGATTGATGATGGGCAAGGTGCAGGCCGAGAAGCCTTCGGTGGAGGCAGTCATGGACGATGCGATCCACAACTACGATGGACGTCGCGTGTACGCGCGGGTCTACGCTTATCAGGACGCTGCAGGTGTTTATCGCGCACGGTTGGCCGGGAACCAGAGTTCGGGCGTACTCAGTTCGATGGCACAGGCAAATGGATTAGCCATCTGCCCCGATGAGATTGCTATGATTGATGTGGGCGAAATTGCCAGGGTCGAGATGTTCGACTGGCCCGACGATATTTTCTAATAAACAACGAGCGTTGCCGCGCCGACTGGCAGTGTGGTGACGCGCCGCACTGATTGCGCACCGAAAAGTTCATGACCAACCAGACAGAACAGACAGAACAGATCGAGCAAGTCCCCGCTGAACCGGTGGAGGAGCTGAAATACCAGATCAACGCGCGGGCGTTTGAGTCGTCGGGTCGATCTTTCGCATTCGCCGTTTACTCACGCCTTTCACCAGCCGGCAAATCGGTTGTTGACGATGGCAAGGCCCCGGGTGGCTTTGGTTCGGCATCGGAATACATGAAGGTGATGTCGAATATATGCTCGAAGGAGCCTGACTTCCTCCTTCCTGGTACGCCGATTACCGAGGCGGTTTTCAAACTGCTGCTCGCGAACACGAACAGGGCCATGACGCTCGAGGAGATTCAGTCGGGTCTAACGACCGCCTGGGCGAGCGTGATTTACCTGAAGAATCTGTCTGATGAAGTTCTACACCGCATGCTGAACCAGAAGAACGACTACTTTATCAAGCGGGCGGTCATCCGCCGTCGCCGTCGTAGTACTCAGCAATAGCGATTCTCTAGCGAATTTCAAAGCCCTCGGCCAAGTCACCGGGGGCTTTTTGTTTCAGGGTCTCGACTTGCTCGACACGGGAGCCGTGAGGACCCACTGTGACGGCTGTTATCAGTTCATCGAGGATTGACCGGAGGGCTGTGGCTTGTATTTGAACCGAGCCGTCGGGCAGGTTTTTTACCCAGCCGGATACTTTTAGCCGGTCGGCAGTCATCGCAACGAATATCCTGAAACCCACGCCCTGGACCCTGCCTCGCACGGCCAGCTCGACGGTTTCTATCGTGCGACTACTTTCGCTCATCGTCAGTTACTTCAGTGGGCGTTGCAGAGGGTTCTGGAGGAACGGTGCGGCGTGACCGACGAGGGGGCCGATTCGTTAATTTGCGGGCCGATTTGCGCTCTTCGTCGGCGAACCACTTGAAGAAAAGCACCGTCATGGTTGAGAGGAACACGAAGTTGCCTGGAATCCACATCAGGAGACCGCCAATCCGCTGGTCTTCCGTCGGCGACCAGTCGAAGTGTCCAGGATTATCGATGTGAACACTGAATATGACTGAATTAGAGAGCGTGATGATGGCTGCCAGCAGCGCCGATGGTGTGACAGCGAGCAGCAGAAAAACTATTCGCTGGGGATAGGAAAGCGGTGTCCGAATTGGCGGCGGCCCGATAATTGGCCACCAGAAAAACACTGCCGGTGCGAACATGGTGAAGTGCATGACCAGATGCAGCCACTCATTTTGCAGTGAGGCGTTGTAGGCCCCAGGGATGTGCCAGAGGTACAACGAACCGAGGAACAGCGGGAGGGCCACCGCGGGGCGGGTCAGGGCCCGGAGAACCCGGATGACTATCGCAGCTTCTGTGAGGGCCGTCCCTGCGCCGGTACGAATTGGCCGTGGGAACGCCCAGATGTACGCCGGCATCGGTCGGGCGATCAGTAAAAGCGGTGCTGCGAACATCGCGATCACGATGTGTTGGGTTGTGTGCATGGCGAAGAGATCGGCCGCGTAGACATCGAGGGGTCCGGCAAGTGCGAATGCCAGGAGCGCGAAGCCGGTTAGCCCTGCCGCAAAGTTTCCCCAGAAGCCAGTGTTCGCCGTAGTCCGCATTGCCAGCCGTGCGGAGCCGACGATGTACAGGGCCGCGAGTATCAGGACCAGGACCGCGGGTGGGGAAGAAAAATCCCACGCGGATATGAAATCGCCGAAGCTGCCGATTAAATCGTTTTCTGGGCCATTGGTCATGGTGTCGGGCCATCCCCGAATTTGGTACTGCTGTTGGAGCCAACTGTTGGAGTCGGGTTTGTGTGGACCCCATAGAGTCAGGTCCCTGCGGCGGTGATTTTAAGCGCTCTCGGTACGTGACGACTGGCTATCGGACCTGGTTGCCGAATTGCTGGAGCAGCAAGACCAGCGTGAACATTCCTATTCCGATGCCCATCGAGGCTGTAAAGATGTAGGTGAACAGCCGACCATCGAACCGCAGGTGCATGAAAAATGCGACTACGCCAACGAACTTCAGGGCCGATAGGCCGAGCAGGATCGGGATGTACAGCCCACCCAGGCCCTGCAGGTTGAACAGCCACACTTCTAGCAGTGTGATTACGCCCAGGAACAGCCCGACCAACCAGTAAAAACCGGGGCCTGCGTGCGACACGCCACCATGGGTGATTGTGCGCCAGATATTACTGAGCCATGCACCGCCGATCGGACCCTCGAACGGAGGGTCTGGTTCCTGGCTTGCTGTGTGGGGCAGGTTCCACCACCCGTTGCCTCTGTGATATGTAAGTTTCTGCCAGAGATTCGCCATTTTCGGTTCTCGCGCCTATCCCTTGTTTCTAGCCGTGAAGAAGTTCAGCGCCCGGCGGTGGACCGTCGTTTGCCGATATGAGGTAGATGACCGTGAAAATTACGATCCAGACAATGTCGACGAAGTGCCAGTAGAGACCGGCGATTTCGAGATCCAGGGAGTTATCGGCACGGAGTTTGCCCCGGTGCGATGAATACGCCAGAAAGGCCATCCAGATCACACCGATGGTCACGTGGGCACCGTGGATGCCGGTGAGGATGAAGAACGTAGTTCCGAAGATGTTGGTCCGGGGGGTCAGGCCTTCGTGTGCGAACTCCCTGAACTCTACGAACTGGAAGCCCATGAAGACTGAACCGAGCAGCACGACAACAAGAATCCAGAGTGTTGCCTTGTTCTTCTGGCCTTCTCTCAAATAGTAAAGACCCAGGACCATCGCCAGCGAGCTCATCAGCAGCACGAAGGTCGAAACCGATGTGACCGGGATGTTGAGAATTTCGGAAGGGTATGGCCCGTTGAGGCTACGGCCCCGGTAGACGAGGTACGTTGCGATAAACGCCCCGAAAAACATCACGTCAGAGCCCAGGAACGTCCACATCAGGAGCTTCCTGCTGTTCAGCCCGGTTGAGGTATCTTCGTCTCCGCCGTGCGCTGCGGGGTCGAAATGTTCTGTTGTTGCGGCCTGTGTCACGTTCGATGTCACTTTAGAATCTGGGATTTGTTCAGGAGACTGGAGATGAAACTTGGAATTACGGGGTTTCTGGTTCGGGGTCGTTTACCGGTTCCATTGACCAGCCGAGCAGGCCCCAGATAAAGAATGGCGCTCCCGCGAACAGCACAAGCCCGTCGGTAAGGAATGCGATGCCGAAGATCGCGAGTCCTATGGACAGGATGAATGGGTAGTAAGACTGGTCTGGAAGATGGATTTTGCCGTGGCCGTGTTCGCTTTCGGTGGCTTCCGCCCCGTACGCGCCGCCCGAAATCACTGGCACGCTCTCTTCATCGACGGCCTCATCGAGTTGCGCACCCGAAGGCACTGCCGGATCGTCATCACCATGCCCGTAGTACTCGGCGATGGTCTCCGGGTATTTTTTGAACCAGAAATCGTCGCGGTACTCGACTTGAGGGATTTCATCGAAGTCGTGTGGCGGCGGCGGTGACGAGGTGGCCCATTCAAGAGTGCGGCCGTCCCAGGGGTCGGCCGGGGCCACTTTCCTCTGCATCCGAGAGACAAGTACGTTAACCATGAATACCAGTACGCCGAAGCCGAGGATGAAGCCACCGATTGAAGCGGCGAGGTTCGTGCCTTCCCAGCCCATGTTTTCGGCGTAGGTGTAGATTCGCCTCGGCATTCCGTCCAGGCCGACCCAGTGCAACGGTGCAAACTGGAGATTGAAACCAATGAACATCAGCGCCCAGTTTGCAATTCCTAGCTTTTCGTTCAGGTACCAGCCGGTGAACTTCGGCCACCAGTAGTAGATTCCGCTGAATATCCCAAGTAGCGACCCGCCGACGAGGACGTAGTGGAAATGGGCGACGACGAAGTAGGTGTCCTGCTGCTGGGCATCGGCGGTCGGTGCCGCGTGCATCACGCCGCTGAGTCCGCCGATTGTGAACATGGCGACAAACGAAATCGAAAACAGCATCGCCGTGTTCAGACGTATGTTCCCGCGCCACATCGTACCGATCCAGTTGAAGATCTTTATGCCGGTCGGGACACCAATCAACATTGTGGAAATTGCGAAGGCCGAGTTGGCCGCCGGGCCGAGGCCGACCGTAAACATATGGTGGCTCCAAACGAACCAACCCATGAACCCGATGACCACTCCTGCAAACACAACGAACGGGTATCCGAATAACGGCTTCCTGGAGAAGGTTGGGAGGACTTCGGAGACGATTCCCATGGCCGGGAGAATCAGGATATAAACCTCAGGATGACCGAATAACCAGAAGATGTGCTGCCACATCACCGGATCGCCACCGCCGAGGGAGTTGAAGAAGTTGGTGCCGTAAACGCGGTCGGTCTGAAGCTGGATGCCTGCGACGGCCAGTATCGGCATTGCAAGCACAAGGAGGATTGAAGTTACAAGGGTCATCCATGTGAAGACCGGCATCTTGAACATGCTCATGCCGGGCGCACGCATATTCAGGATCGTGACGATGAAGTTAAGGCCGGCTGCAATTGAAGCGACACCCAGGATGTTCAGGCCGACAATCCAGTAGGTCATCCCCATTCCGGGATTGAAAGTCACGCCAGAGTACGGTGCATAACCGAACCAGCCGCCGTTGGGAGCGTTTCCGGTGATCCAACTGGCGTTGATTATCAGAGAACCGGCAAGGAATACCCAAAAACTCATTGCGTTAAGCCGGGGGAACGCAACGTCTCGGGCGCCGATCTGAAGAGGTATCAACCAGTTAAAAAACGCAGCCGACAGAGGCATGATGACCAGAAACACCATCGTCGTGCCGTGCATTGTGAACAGCTGATTGAACGTTTCGGGGTCGACGAACGTGTTTTCGGCCTTGGCCAGTTGAATGCGCATTAAGAGCGCTTCAATTCCGCCCACAAGGAACCAGATGAACGCGGTTACGCCGTAAAGGGTCCCTATACGTTTGTGGTCGACCGTCCCTATCCAGCTCCAAATTCCTGCATAGCCCTTGGGCCGTGGAAAGAGCCGTGGGAATGTCAGCGATGTTGTTGTCACGAGTGTGCTCCGCTGTAGGACAGTATAAGACCGCCCGTGCAGATAGTTACTTGAGTGTCTTCAGATAGGTTACGAGGGCATCGATAGTGTCATCGCCGAGTTTGCTCCAGCTGACCATGACGGCCGGGTAAGTAGGGACGATGAATTCGCCGGGTTCCCTGATCGATTGCTCGATGTATTCATCTGCGCTCATACCGTCGACCCGACCGGAAGCCCGTTCGCCGATGCCAGCAAGCCCTGGTCCTACTACCTTGTCGGCACCGGTTGAATGGCAGGTAGCGCAGTTTGTAATGAACACCGCTTCTGCATCGATCGCGGTACCTGCGCCGCCGTCGTCAACCGGTTCGGCGGCTGCGCCGGTCCCCGGCTTGAGCGAGAGGAGATAGGTGGCGATATCGGAAATTTCGCTGGCGCTCAGCTTCGCCCTGCCGTCGGGGGTGTCATAGACCGCCGCGTGTTGTTGCATGCGGGTTCCGATCTTGACGGAAGATGGCTCGGTGATCCACCCGACCAGCGAATCATGGTTCAGGTCTTTGAGACCTGCGCCGAGCGTCAGGCGATCTCCGAAGTGAGTGAGGTTGGGGGCTGAAACGATCGACGCGTTCTCGGTGTCTTCCAACCAACCGTTCCAGCGGGCCTGCTGGGTGCTGATTTCCTGAGCATAGGATCCCGGGGCGGTGGAATTATTCGTGTGACAGGAAGAACAGTTGACGGCGAACAGCTGTTGACCCGAAGCTTCAGGTGAACCTGGAGTAGGCGCGTCGGGTGCGGTATGCATGCCCTTGAGCCACGCCTGGTAGTCCTCTTCAGTATCGACGATCACCCGAAACCGCATGTGCGCGTGCGCGATGCCGCAGAACTCGGCGCACTGGCCGTAGAAAACGCCCGGTTCCGTACCGATCATCCATATGAAGTTGTCGTTGAGGGGGACCATGTCGACCTTGCCGGCGATTTTCGGGACCCAGAAGCTGTGGATGACATCTTGAGAGTTGAGTTTAAATGCAACTGGGCGATTGACCGGGATATGCAGTTCGTTCGCGGTAATAATTTCGTTGTCGGGGTACCGGAATTCGAACCACCACTGGTGCCCGATGGCTTCCACGCCTACGACTTCGCCCTGGTCGGTGGGCACCCCATTCTGCTGCCCCCAGATCTGGCTCAGCGTGGGGACAGCGACTGCGATAAGGATGATTGCCGGGATGATTGTCCACGTGATCTCGAGCCTGGTGTTTCCATGCGTCTGGTGGGGGCGTTTGTCCGAGTCAGACCTTTGTCGGTATCGAATGGATGCGTAGATAATGGCGCCTTCGACAAGGACAAAAACGACGACAGCGATCCAGAAAATGAACTTGAAAAGGTTTGCCTGGTCTTCGGCTATGGGACCGGCAGTGCCGAACGTGGACTGGGCGTTGTCGGGTGTACATGCTGCCAGGAGAGCCAACGCGATCGGGGCGAGCAGTAGCAGGGTCGGGCGAAGAGAGATGGAAGGCTTGGAAACTCGGTGCATCTGGGAGCGGTGACGTGGTATCTGGCTGTTGACCGGTTCGTGGCAAAAAAACGCCGACCGCGATGATCGGCAATATAGCGTAAATGTCATGGAAAGCGTAACACTCGCGTTTTGCCCCCGCAACGGTTAATGTTCGGAGAATATCTACCTTTTCATTTCGTTGCGATTTGGCCGACTCCCGGTGCGGGGCGTAGGTTTGTGTACATGGCTAAAAAACTGCTGATAGCGACCCATAATTCGGGCAAGGTACG
>Ga0207991_1000143_pt1 | contig 47744 bp, 51 predicted proteins | sample ETN07SmetaG_FD_185786 | JGI IMG/M metagenome (GOLD analysis project Ga0207991, IMG submission 185786) | Marine microbial and viral communities from oxygen minimum zone, Eastern Pacific Ocean - ETNP2014F14-07SV275 (SPAdes) (version 2) | ecosystem: Environmental > Aquatic > Marine > Oceanic ...
TGAAGAATTAAAATTACTTCCACCAACATGAGGCGTATATTCAGGCTCTCCTCGAAAAGACACCATATCAATTAAGGATTCACCAGCGCAGATTATCATAATAAAATCAGCTATAGAAGACGAGCACCGTTTTCAACAGTTGTATCGGGCACTACCAAGACTACAGATTTATCTTGGTTATAGAAACCTAAAATCAAGCATTCGCTCATAATTGGACCAACTTGCTTGGGATGAAAGTTCACAACCCCCATCACCTGTTTATTCTCTAGTTGTTCTTTTGTATAAAGATTTGTGATTTGAGCACTAGACTTCTTGATACCAACTTCTAAACCAAAATCAACATGCAAGATGTAAGCGGGATTTCTAGCTTCAGGAAAATCTTCAACCTTAACTATTGTGCCAACCCTTATATCTACTTTTTCAAAATCCTGCCATGTAATTGTCATATCTTTTTCACTTATTATTCAATAAGTTCTTTAATAGCCTGCTCAAGTGCAGCCGTGAAGTCAGGGTCATTTCCTGGATTTGCAGCGCAATGCCCCCAAGAAGAGTCAAATGGTCGGAAATCAGCGTTGCCTATATAGTTTGCCTCAATGGCATTATCTTCAGGTGGAAAGTAAAGATCATGGGTGCACGGCATTAATATAGTTTTTGCTTTAATAGCTTTTAACGCCATCTCGATATTTCCATTATATAGTGGCCCAATACTGATATCACTTGTCTGCCAGGTTTTCAGTTTACAAAGAAGGTTATTAGCGTCCCAATTCTGAGCGTGATCGTTTTCCCAGTCTACTAATAAATCTTCCAAGGACTCATAGCCAATCTTTTTATACATTGAGTCTCGATAAAAAGTTTGTGAAAATGCCCATCCAGCATAGACCCTTGCAAATGCCTTAAGTCCATCTATTGGTGGAGAGGTATAGTTACCCTGATTCCAATTTTGATCTGCACAAAGTGCAGCCCTAACTCCTTCAAGAAAAACAAAGTTATGTGGTGATATTTTAGCTGAAGCACAGAAAGGCAAAATAGCATCAACGAAATCTGGATATTGCGCAGCCCACTGATATGCCTGACAGCCGGCCATTGACCAACCGGTTACAAGAGCAATTCTATCTATTCCTAGGTGTTCGGTAAGTAACTTATACTGACAGGCAATGTTATCCCAAAGTGATATGTGAGGAAATCTAGGGCCATCTTGAGGAGCTTTTGTGTTGCTAGGCGAAGAGGAAAGACCATTACCAAACATGTTAATAGAAATAATAAAATGTCTATCTGGGTCTATCGCCCTCCCTTTACCAAAAAAACCTTCATTTCTTTGATGAGAGCCAGTATAAAAAGTTGGTAATACAACGACGTTATCTTTGCTTTTATTTAACTCGCCATAAGTTTTATAAATTAAGTAAGCTGAATTTAGCTCTTCTCCTGACAAAAGAGGGACATCACCTAATTCATACTTCTCATAATCCATTACAGCACCATATTTTAAGTCTTAAAAAATTATCAATTTAGTGATTATAGAGCTTCTAGCAATCCAAGGTATTATCTCTCTCCCATTGACTTAAATATGAAGAGTGATCATCCCATTGGCTTTTTTTCAATTTTACGTAAGCATCTATTAGATTATTACCAAGTCTATCTCTAAGTACATCACTACCTTCAAGCAATCGAAGTGCATCGAGCAGATTTCTTGGCAACTGCTTATAGCCCTCAATGTCCTTTCCAAGTTCATACATATTAATATCAAGTGGATCACCAGGGTCACGATTAGCAGCAATACCATCAAGCCCACAAGCAAGAATTGCAGCTTGCATCAAGTAAGCATTTGCTGCGCCATCCATCAAACGTAATTCAAAGCGACCTGAGTCTGGGACACGAATCATATGAGTACGGTTATTACCTCCATAAGTGATCGAGCTTGGAGACCAAGTTGCACCAGAAAGTGTTCTCGGGGCGTTGATGCGTTTATAGCTATTTACTGTAGGATTAAAGATAGCAGTTAATCGATCGGCACTATGCATAATGCCGCCTAGAAACTGATATGCAAGAGGTGATAATCCTAAACCTCTGCTATCATCTTTGCCATTAAATAAGTTTTTAGAACCATCAAGATTCCATATAGATAGATGCGAATGACAGCCGTTACCCGTAAGATGACTAAAAGGCTTTGGCATAAATGTCGCACGCATACCATGAAGCTCAGCAATTGATTTCACCATAAATTTAAAAAATACTTGGCGATCAGCTGTCTTTAAAGCATCATCATAATCCCAATTCATTTCAAATTGACCATTAGCATCCTCATGGTCATTTTGATAAGGCCCCCAGCCCAGTTCAATCATGCCATCACATATCTGTTTAATCACTGGATATTGACGCATTAATGCTTGCTGGTCATAGCAAGGCTTACTTTGTTGGTCTTTGTCATCAGCAATCTCTGTGCCATCCTGACTAATAAGATGATATTCACACTCAACCCCTGTTTTCATTCGATATCCAAGCTTTTCAGCCTCAAATAACTGACTTTTAAGAGCAACTCGTGGTGAAGCCTCGACCGGCTTTCCATCCATCCATAAATCGGATGCTAACCAAGCTACTTCTGGCTTCCAAGGCAACTGAATCAGGCTATCAGGATCAGGAATAGCAAACATATCTGGATGTGCAGGTGTCATATCTAGCCAGGCAGCAAAACCTGCAAAGCCAGCACCTTCTTTTTGCATACCATCAATAGCTCTTGCGGGAACTAACTTGGAACGCAGACTACCAAACAAATCTACAAAGCTAATAAGAAAGTATTCAATTCCTCGCTCTGCTGCTACTTTACTAAGTTTAGTGGCCATAATTTCTCCTATTTATTCGTTATTAATTTATATTAAATCAGTAATTACATTCCACCTTTTCCTGGAATCCATTCGGTACCAGCCAATGGTACACCAGCCATCGCAGCAGCTTCCATAGTCAATGCTACCATATCTTCTGGCTCTAAATTATGTACATGACTCTTACCGCAAGCTCTAGCTAATGTCTGCAACTCGAGGGTAAGTACATTCAAATAATTAGCCAATCGACGTCCTCCTAACTTAGGATCTAGCCTTTTTGCTAGTTCAGGATCTTGAGTAGTAATACCAGCTGGATCATTCCCTTGTTGGTAGTCGTCCCAAAAACCAGCAGCTGAACCTATAGCCTTATATTCTTCATCATATTCTGGACTCTGATCGCCAAGAGCAATCAAAGCAGCTGTACCAATAGCTACAGCATCAGCACCTAAAGCCAAAGCTTTAGCAACATCAGCACCACTTCTAATACCGCCTGAAACAATCAGTTGTACTTTGCGATGCATATCCATCTCTTGCAATGCTTCAACAGCCATTCTTACTGCTGGAAGTGTCGGAATACCAACGTGCTCAATAAACACGTCTTGTGTTGCTGCGGTTCCACCTTGCATACCGTCAACGACCACCACATCAGCACCTGCTTTAACAGCAAGTGTGACATCATAAAAAACGCGCGTTGCCCCAACCTTTACATAAATTGGTTTTTCCCAATTAGTTATTTCGCGCAACTCCTGAATCTTTATTTGAAGATCATCTGGACCAGTCCAATCTGGGTGACGACAAGCAGAACGCTGATCTATTCCCTCAGGAAGATTACGCATTTGCGCCACTCTAGGTGAAATTTTCTGTCCTAGTAACATACCACCACCACCAGGCTTAGCACCCTGACCAAGAACAATTTCAATTGCATCTGCACGCCTTAAATCATCAGGATTCATGCCATATCTTGATGGTAAGTACTGATAAACCAAAGTTTTTGAGTGACCTCTTTCCTCTGGCGTCATTCCACCATCACCAGTTGTGGTACTTGTTCCAGCTAAACTAGCGCCTCTACCTAAAGATTCTTTAGCTTGCGCTGAGAGAGAGCCAAAGCTCATACCAGCAATTGTAATTGGTGTTTTTAAGTGGATTGGATTTTTTGCAAAACGATTTCCCAATACTACTTCAGTAGTACATTTTTCACGATAGCCTTCTAGAGGATAACGAGAAGTTGAAGCACCAAGAAATACTAAATCATCAAATGTAGGAATATCTCTTTTGGCACCAAAACCACGAATATCATAAATTCCTGTTTTAGCAGCACGCTGAATCTCTGCAATAACATGTCGTGGGAAAGTGGCAGATTCTATTAATGTTGGATTATCTTTACTCATAATCTTGTCTCCTTAGTAATCATCAACTTGGTCAATATCAAAATTATATAATTTACGCGCGGAACCATAACGACGAAACTCATCAACACCATAACTCATTCTTGATTGTTTTAATAATTGTTTCAACTCTTTTTGATGCTCATCTCGCATTTCTTTTTCAATACAATCCGCACCTAAACTTTTAACCTTTCCACGCACATAAATTTTCGTTTCATAGATCGAATCCCCTAAGGCATCGCCGGCATCGCCACAGACAACTAAGCATCCTGATTGCGCCATAAAAGCACTCATATGACCAATATTGCCGCCCACAACAATATTAACACCTTTCATTGAAATTCCACATCGTGAACTAGCATCACCCTCTATTACTAATAATCCACCATGTGCTGTCGCTGCTGCATATTGCGAAGCATTTCCAGTCACACGAACCTCACCAGACATCATATTCTCTGCTAACCCTGGACCTGCATTGCCATTAATCTTTATTTTTGCCTGTTGATTCATACCCGCACAATAATAGCCAACATGGCCATTAATATCAACATTGACTGCAGAAATTAGGCCAACTGAAACAGCATGTTTTCCACCCGTATTAGTTACACTAAATTTATCTCCAGAGGAAGCACTCTGTAATTTCTCATTGAGCTCTCTGACACTCTTGTTATCTAAATTTATTTCTGTCATTCTTAACTCCTTTTCCAGCTGTAGATCTGGGTTGGCTCTGGCTCCCAAATGCGTGCATTTTCAGCCCCTGGCAAAGTCGCAATCGCTCGATACTCAGAAGACATTGCAGCCCAATCATCAGTTTCTGCCATTATTGCAGGCTTGCAACCAATAGGATCTCGCATAACAGCAAAGCCATCTCTAGTTCCAATTGCAAAGGTATAAAAACCATCTAAATCATCAATTGCATGATTCAGTGCTTGGTCTAAGTCATCTCCCTCACTTAGTCGCCAACTCAAATATCCAGCAGCAACTTCACTATCATTGTCAGTCTTAAATTGGACGCCACTTCGACGCAAAGTTTCACGAAGTCGGTTATGGTTCGATAAAGAACCATTATGAACGAGGCATAAATCTTGGCCAGTAGAAAATGGATGAGAATGTTCGGTGGTAATGGCACTTTCAGTCGCCATTCGTGTATGCCCTAAAGCATGCGTGCCACTCATGCTTTTAATATCAAATTGTTCAATAAAGTCAGCCGGATTTCCTATACCCTTAAAAATCTCAATATTAGTACCAGCACTCGTTACGCTAAGCTCCCTCCAATTCTCATTAAGCCAGTCTTGAACTTCACTAATTGCTGAATCCAAAGTTAGCACTGCATGATTCTGAGTCACCATAATTTTTTTCAGAGCGAAACTAGCCTTGAGAGATTCCTCTAGAACACTCCAATCAAAGTCTAAGTTCTCAGCAAGAACGGTAATTTTACAACCCTTGTCATTTGGATCACGATAGACCGCTATCCCTGCACTATCAGGCCCTCTCTCTGTCATTTCACTTAACATCGGCGCTATTAATTCACCTAATTGAGATTCAAGGATAGGGTTTTTAATAAAAAGTCCAACAATTCCACACATAACAACTCCAAATAAAAGTCATGACCTTTGAACTCATATATTAAATAAGTTCAAAGGCGTTAGTTTAAATGAAAAAAACGATAAGCGTTTTTATCAAGGTTTTTTGATAAAAGAAGCAATAATCTAATACAATCTCAAGAACTCTTGCACTTCCCAATCAGTTACGGACTGATGATAACGGTCCCATTCATCCATCTTGTAAGAGAAAAATTGATGAAGCATTACATCACCCAATACTTCTCTTGCAAATTCATCTTTATTTAGTGCTTCAATAGCTTCTAGAAGATTACGAGGTAGTGATTTAATGTTTGCTTCCTTTATTTCCTCAGGACTCAACGTATACAAATTTAGATTCAATGGCTTACCTGGGTCAATTTTATTTTTAATTCCATCTAAAACAGATGCAGTAGTTAAAGCTAATGATAAGTATGGATTCATGCACATATCTGCAGCACGATTTTCTATACAAAATCGATTTTGTGGGAGTCTAAGCATGCATGAACGGTTATTGTCTCCATAAGCCATTTGTGTAGGAGCCCATGTATGAACTCCGCCTTCAAATCCACCCACTCTAGGCACCAATCCATTGTAAGAATTAACTGTTGAACAAGCTATTGCAGTAATCTCTGTTCCATGCTTAAGTAGACCACCAACTGCATGGTATGCTAGACCGGAAAACTTACCATTCTTTCCTTCAAATACATTTCTATTATCAGAAGTACTCGTCATACTAAAATTAATATGCGCTCCAGAACGCCAGTCTCCAATTGTTGGTTTCGGCATAAAGGTAATAAACATTCCATACTTTTTAGCAACTTCTTTAAGTAGAACTCTTAAGAAAACTAATCGGTCAGCCATTTGAAGGACATCTGTATAAGCAAAGTCAAGCTCAAACTGTGAATAACCCCCCTCACATACTACATCCTTCATATCCCATCCTAATTCATTAACAGTGTCAATCAATTCTTTTAGGAACTCCATTGAGTCAATAGAATACTCAACGTCATAGCCGAAAGCCTGCCTACGTGGACGCAACCCTTCGCCAGGCAGTGGGTCATCATCGATAGCTTTTACTGGCTGACCATCTTCCCAGCGCAACGCAATAAATTCAGGTTCAATACCACAAAAAGCTTTGTATCCTGCATCGTCAGCATTTTGAACAGCTCTTTTAAGTGTTTGACGAGGGCACAAGTTATAAGGCTCATCCTCCCACCATAAATCAGAAAAAACCCAAACACAAGTTTTATCCCAAGGGCAGATCATCAAGCTATCTAAATCAGGCACAGGAATCTGATCAGAGTCATTAGGTCCTAATTCAGGAACAAAAGAAACTGAATGGACTGCAAATTGAGGCCCTTTTCCTGCACACAATGCCTCAAATTCTTTCATTGGGATTGGCTTTGTTTTTGGAATACCAAGCATATCAATCCAACACGACAGGATATACTTTACGCCAGCTTTTTCAAGCCTTGCCTTTTCCTCAGCAACGCGCTTCTTCGATGGCAGTGCATCTGCCATCTTTGTGTGGTAAATCCTAGTCATATCTTGCTCCTTCTATTTTATTCAATACAGTTTTAAAGTTTTTCGTGCGACTTTAACAAGAACTGATTCTTGTATGTCGCAAGACCTTTCATTACTTCAACATCTTTTATATCATTATTATTAAAACAATGTTTCTCTAAAAACCTAGTTAAAGTTTCATCACCTTCTGAGGCAATCTCTACCAAAAGATCATAACGCCCTGTTACCCATAAAATAAATACGATTTCATTACAATCTTGAAGCCGCTTAGCGACCTCACTCGGACTTGAGGTTGATGCTACCTTAATACCCAACATTGAGTCTGTCGCATAATTAATAGCAGAACGATCCACCAAAGCTTTAATTTGTAAAACACCTGCGTCCTTCATGCGATTAACTCGATTCCTAACAGTGCCTTCAGATATCTCAAGGGTCTTAGCTATTTCTTTAAAAGGTAGTCGTCCATCACTCTCAAGCATATCGATGATTTGCTGATTTAATTTATCTTTCAGCGTATCTCTTGTAGGAATACGAGGAATTTGATCGCTATCATTCGCGTCATTAAATTGATTTAAATTCACCATACGATTGCTTGAACTACTCATTTCGAAATCCTAGTTTTGAGGCATATCTTCTGGATCTATTCCAGGCACAAAAGTAATACCTGCTTGCTGCTTCCAATCATGGGGGTAGGCAGAATAAAATATCACGCATTTTTCATCACACTCGTAAGCAATTAAGTTATCTTTTGGGATGTATAGAACATCTCCTGGATTGCATATATATGATTCACCATCACACGTTAATCTGAATGTACCTTCCATACAATAAATAATCTCATCACATGTTAGTTCCCATGGAACTGATACTTGGTTTAAAAAATTTAAGCCACCACACATCGTGTCACTCACAGCACTCGTTACAAATGGCTTTATATAGCTTTTCCCTGGCTCTAGAGTATGTAAGCGGTGTTCAATTTCGCTAAATTTATATAGTTTTGGTTTATTATCTTTCATCATTTTCCTTATTCAGTTAAGCTAAGTTTTTCATTTAGTTCTACTACGTATCCATCTGGATCTTCAATAAATGCAAGGATGCGAGTTCCTGCATTCATTGGTTTAGCTGGACTAATTATTTTTGCCCCATTCGCCTCAAGATCTTCAACAGCTTTATATACATCTAGAGTTTCTATGCAGATATGCCCCCACCCATTTCCTTTATCATAGTGCTCTTTTTGATCCCAGTTATGAGTCAACTCCAATGCAGGAAATTCTATCTCAGGACCATAACCTACAAATGCATTGGTGTATCGACCACCTGGGTAATCGGTACGTCTTAATACTTGCATACCCAAAATATCACAATAAAAATGGATTGATTTTTCTAGGTCAAGCACCCTCATCATTGTGTGAGCCAATCTGTAGTCACTATTAAAATTAGTATTGGTCATAATATTCTCCTTTATTAATTATGTATTGATTAATCAGTAACTGCTTTTGCAATCATCTCTTGAAACGCACGAACACTATTTTCCCAATGAGGAGAGAGCAATCCTCCATCTGCAGCAACTGGTGAAGCCCTGCCAAGCTGCATTCTTTCGCAGATCGCATGATCCTCTTTATGTACATCCCACCATAGCTTTTTCATTGCTTCAACCTCTTCATTTGAAACAGTTTGTCCTTCTGTTGTGTAAATAACTCTTTTTTGTTGAGTGTGCTCCGGATCAACAGGAACATTTAAATAAACACCAATTTGATCGGGTGCATATCGACCAATAATAAAATTAGGAAATAGTGTGAGGTACCTAGAGCTCACAGAGAGACTCTCTTTTACTTTATCTTCATCATCCAAATCGATAGCACTTCCTACACATACACCATCAATGATTGTGTAGTGATCTTCCAGAGGCTGATTTGTTGTAGTACGATGAACAAATTGAACATGGTAGGGTTCAATATAGTTTTCCATAAGAAATTTCCAATTTGTTGAAATTTCTCCAAAATCCAATGTTGCAACTGGTCTTACTTGCTGAAAATTAATATCATCAAAATTCTTTATTAGTGGTGCTGCATAATCTTCAAAAGCTGGTGCATTACCACTTAAATTAATGAATATCCAGTCATGCCAAATGGCTATTTTTATAGATTTAAGGCCATGTTCTGACATATTAAAGCCTTCCGGGTGATGCTCTCTACCTCCAAAAAATGGGGTGGCACAAAGATCACCATCTAGACTGTAAGTCCAAGAGTGGTAGGGGCAAGTTAACATAGGGCCAACATTCTTTGGTTCATCAACTAGTTTAAGGCAGCGATGTGAGCAGGCATTATGAAAGGCAGCAACTTGACCTTGATTATTCTTAATTAGTACAACAGGCTTACCAGCAACTGTAATTGGAAAGGCATCACCTGGCTCAGGTAATTCATGAGCAAAGCCAACAAAAAACCAATTATTAGTAAATAAAGTGTCACACTCAGTACGAAAAAAATCGACATCAGTATAGGCTGAGGCTGGAAGGCCATGTTTAAGCTTATCCTTCTTAAAAAATGTAGACATGTCAATTGTATTTTTATTAATTGTTGACCCCCTAATAAATGAAGAATAGTATTTTTTTCTAAAATTATATACCTTAATATTACATATAAAGTAATTTAATTAGTAACAATTTGTTAATAAACACATTAATTAGATTAAAAATCATTAATATGTAATTATTATGGATATTAATTGATGCTAACATTAAGTCTATTTTGGGTATTATTTATACCTATATTAAGCTTGTAATAATGAGGATTAAAGCATATGAGCATTGAGCAAGAAGACATTAAAGTTAATCTTAAAGGGTTTGCAGGTCATGGGTTAATTCACTCCAATGATTCTGATGATGAAATTACACTAGTTGGTCCTGGAACTCCAGCAGGTGAATATCTTAGAAGGTATTGGCAGCCAGTTTTTATTTCTTCTGAACTCGATGATCTTCCTGTAGCAATAAAAATCCTGGGAGAAGAGCTTGTCTTGTTTCGAGATAAAAGTAATCAATTAGGTTTAGTTCATAAACATTGCCCTCATAGACAGGCTTCTCTGGAATTTGGTATTTGTCATGAAACAGGAATTCAATGTTGCTATCATGGATGGCACTTTGATGTTGATGGCACAATAATAGATGTCCCAGGGCAGCCTGAACATATTGCAGATATTATCAAACAAAGAGTTCGACTTGGTGCTTATCCTACCCATGAATTTAAAGGTTTAATTTTTGCTTATCTAGGCCCAATTGATCTAAAACCTGAATTTCCAATTTATGATAGTCTTGATTTTGAAGAAATGGAAATGGTGCCTTATAAGGCTCCTTTTGAATGTAATTGGCTTCAGGTTCTAGATGCTATAGTCGACCCTATTCATACCTCCTTCCTACACTCCAATATGAGTCGAGAACAATTTTCTGAGGGCTTTGGTGAGGTCGGGCAGATTGACTTTTTTGAACGTGATAGCTGGATTTTAGGATGTAATACCAGAAGAGTAGGTGACAATGTTTGGTTTAGAATTAATGAAGTTGTTTTGCCAAACTTTACTCAGGCAGGTGCAGCATTTGCGGCTGATGGTACAAAACAAATTTATTATGGACGAAGTTCATTTACAAGATGGGTCGTTCCAATTGATGATGAATCCACTATTTGCTATGCTTGGGCTAATTTTGGAGAGCGTGGAGATCCACAGGAATACAATACCCCAGAAGGTCCTGAACTAATCGAGCAAGGTGAGATATTTGATCGGCCTTATGAACAGCGCCAAAGATTTCCTGCTGATAGGGAGGCATGTGAAGGCATAGGACCAATCAATATACATAAAAATGAAAATTTAGTGACCAGTGATCAAGGCGTTGCAATGATGCGCCAAAGAATAAGAGAGCAAATTAGAACAGTGTCTTCTGGTAAACATCCATATCTTGCATCGAAGCTTGTTGGGATGCCGATACCAACCTATGGTGGTGACTCTGTTCTGACAATTCCTAAAAATAAAAGTGATGATGATGCTTTGTTAAGTAAACTTGCTCATGAATTTGTTGAAATTCAGTTTCAGGTTGATGGCAAGCCTGAGAAAGAGAGGATTAAAGTGGTAATAGAAAAGTTAAAACAAATTCAGTTAAGAGAAAATCCAGTGGCAACTGAATAGGTAAATACACTATGTCAAGTGATAAAAAAATAAGAGTACATTTTAAAAGTAATCATGCAGATCCAAAATCTTTCCCTCCAACGATAGAAGGAGAATCAGTTTTTGCAATTACTGAAGAGAGGTACCTTTCTGCACTTGAAAATTATCCTGACTTAAAAGAAAAGATTGAACCAGTTTTTGATTGGGATTTAGATAACTTCTACGAGTCAATGAAAACAGCTGAAGTGCTCGTATGCTGGGATTTTCCAACCGAAGATCTTTCTAAAATTGCTCCTAATTTACGCTGGATTCATATTATTGGTGCTGGATTAGAACATTTATGCCCAATGGACTGGGTTCCAAAAAATGTCTCGGTAGTTAATAATCGTGGGGTGCACTCAGCAAAAGCAGGAGAATTTGGTTTAATGAGTGTCTTAATGCTTCATACCCACATACCTGAAATAGTTCAAAACCAACAAAATAAGCACTGGGAATCCCTCTACTCTACCCCCATAATGGGGAAAACCTTACTAGTTATTGGGGTAGGTAATATTGGTCATGCTGTTGCAAAGAAGTGTAAATTATTAGGTATGAATATTATTGGCGTTAGTCGTCATGGAAAAGCTTTAGATAGTGTCGATCAAATGGTTAAAGTAGATAAATTAGATGAAGTACTTCCTGTATCTGATTACATTTTTATGTCCGCCCCAAATACTAAAGAAACCTTCAACCTATTAGACAAAAGACGCCAGTCATTAATGAAGCCAGGTGTTGGTATTATTAATGTAGGTAGAGCAGCCACTATGGACTATGATGCTTTAGTAGAAAACTTAAGTTCTGGTCACATCAAAGCTGCTATTATTGATGTATTTGACCCTGAGCCACTTCCCTCAAACTCTAAACTTTGGGGTACTCCGAATTTAATGGTTATGCCTCATATTTCTGCAGATGATGGTGATACATACATCCCTCTGACTCTCGACCTTGTGATGATCAATATGCGTCGCTATCTCTCAAACCATAAATTAAATAATTTAGTGAATCCTGATCTCGGCTATTAAAGGTCTGAGTAATTTTTTTTATAATGCTGAGCAGCCTCTCGAGAAATCGCCATTAGACTTTCAAATGGACTAGCCATTGCCTCTTCTATTGATAATTCACTGGAGACAACACTAAACGCTTTATCAATGCCATATTTACTTATTAGAGTTTCACTATTCTCTAAAGTTCCAGCAATTATAAAGATACGACATTTATGTCTCTTTACATACTCAATGACCCCTATAGGAGCCTTGCCTCTATAACTTTGACTATCTATCTTGCCTTCCCCAGTTAAAACTAAATCTGCGTTTAATAGATGCTGATTAAAATCTAATTTATCAAGAATAATCTTAATACCACTTTTCAGCTCTGCATTCAAAAAAGCTTTAAAGCTATAACCCATTCCACCAGCAGCACCAGCGCCAGGATACAAAGACACATCATTATTGAATTTCCTAGATACAACACTAGAGTAATGATTCAAAATAATTTCTAGCTGATCAATCATTTCACTATTAGCGCCTTTTTGAGAGGCAAAAATAGCAGAGGCTCCTTGAGGCCCAACCAAAGGATTATCGACATCACATGCCACCTCAAAACTAATTCCCTTAAGACGAGGATCTATATAACTTAAATCAATGTCAGAAAGCGAACTTAAACTGCTAACATCTCCACGAAGTTGATTCCCTGAAATATCTAGAAATCGAACCCCAATTGCCTGTAAAAAACCCATACCACCATCATTACTCGAACTACCCCCTAAGCCAATAATAATATGCTCAGCGCCTTCATCTACTGCAGCCAAAATAAGTTCTCCTACCCCATGACTGGAGGCAATCATTGGATTTCGTTTTGTAACGGAAACTAAGTGTAAGCCACAAGCTTCTGCAACCTCAATAACTGCCGTTTTCGAATCACCAAGCATACCCCATCTTGCACTAACAACCTCCCCCATAGGTCCTGAAACATTTGTGGAAAAATAACTACCCTCTGTAGCAGAGACCAATACATCAACTGTACCTTCACCTCCATCAGCAATAGGCAATTTAAGTATCTCTGCACTCGGGAAAAATTCTAAAAAACCTGCTTCGATAGCATTTGCAACTTCACTCGCAGAGAGGGTCTCCTTGAAGGAGTCTGGTGCAATTACTATCTTCATATATTGTTATATATTGGCAAATAATTTAATAATAAAGACTTGTCTCTTATACATTCTACACCTTAAATTTAATTGTATTTTTTACCCCAGCGCTCTAGAGAAATTGTAGCAATAAAAATAATGAACATACCTAACCACTGTGAACTACCTAGTTGATTTTGAAGCAATATTACTCCCAAAATAATTGTAAAGACTGGCTCCATGTACATTACATTAGCCGTGCGAACAGGACCAATTTTTGCAATAGAGTGAAAGAAAAAATAAAAACCGCCACTCATAAATATAGCTGAAGTAATACCCCACATTAACATCGGTGTAGTCAATGATGCTATCGGTGCTGCAGTAGTCATAAAATAAATTAATACAAAAACCGTTGCAGGCAACACCATAATATACTTAATTAAAGCCCATCCTGGATCTACACTCTTGTGACGAGATAGAATGTTAACAAACACCTGTGCAACTGATGCTAGCAATCCCCAAAATACACCCCACAAATTCCACTCACTTGAATCACCATGCACTAGAACCCAAATACCTATTAAAGAGACTAGCAATGCCCCAACCGATAGTAGGTCAATTGACCTACTCTTTATCAACGAATTAGCAAAAAAAGTAATGATTGGAAACGTATAAATTACCACCACTGCCAAACTCAAAGGAATTAGTTTGATGGAATACATGTATGAACCAACAAATATTGCTTGAAAAATACTAATTAACACTAACCTTATGTGAGCTTCCTTAGTTCTTTGTTTTTTGGGTGAATTATCTAAAACGCTCGACAAGAATAAGGTGAAAATATAGCGCACACCAAGCAACAAGAAAACGCTACCTCCTACTTTGTAAAAGGTTGGAACAGCTGCTGCTGCAAGCGAGAAGCTAAAAGCTGATATTATGGCTGCAAGGACATTTGTAGAGAATTTACTGCTCATTGAAAATACAAATTGCCTTTAAATGAAAGCCTGCATTTTATAACCCATTAAGAGTTATCGTCAAGAACTATATTTTTCCATCAGGAAAGCTGTTGAATTAAATGTCCCGGCTTATTAGTTGTAATTGAGGACGAGCCCCAATTTATTAATTTTTGAGCAACATGAATACTATCTATTGTCCAAGAGTGATATTCAAACCCAGCATTGATAGTCTGCTCAACTAAAGTTTTAGAAAGTTCATTATCCGTGCCGAGACCATCTGCCTTAATATTACGCATTACATCAATTAAATTATTAATATTACATCCCGCTTCATAAGAATATAGTAAGAGTGCTCTATAGTTAGGTGCTATTAGTTTAAATTCTTTAATCACTTCCTCATCAAAAGAAATAATTACAGCATCATTTGAGTTAAGCTTTGAGCGAGAAAGCTCACCGAGCAAGGGTTTTACAATTTCACTACCGCACTTGACTTCGATAAATATTTTTTTGCCATCAGGCAAAATTTCAAGCACTTCAGCCAGTGTAGGGATTTTTATTTGAAGATATTCAGTGCCTTTATAGTCTAGATCTAATGCTTTTAATTCTTTGAGAGTAGAATCTCGAACAATTAAGTTTTGCTTGCAGACTCGCCCAGTATCTTCATCATGAATACAAACTATAGCGCCATCCTTGGTTAGATGAAAGTCACCCTCTATACCATCAGCAGCATGATTCCATGAAATATTAAAAGCAGGTAGAGAGTTTTCTGGCAGATCAAATGAAACGCCACGATGTGCAATAATCATGGAGTCATTCTACAGAAAATTTACATAAAACTTTTTAAAAAACTCAGAATAATGAAACAGATAGGCTCATCCAAAAACTTGGCATTAAACCAACCAATAAAATGAGAATTCCATTAATAGAAAGTACAACTCGCATATCTAATGGAGCAGAAACAGTTATCTCTTTATCGGCATCATCGAAATACATTGTTTTGATAATTTGTAGATAATAGTAAGCGCTTATAACAGCAAATACAACAGCAATTACAGCAAGAATTACATAACCTTCTGCAATAACTTGTTGGAGAATGAATAGCTTGGAGTAAAAACCTATAAATGGTGGAACGCCAGCCATTGAGAGCATCACCACTAAAATAATTAATGCAAACCATGGGGAGTGCTTACTTAGACCTTGATAATCAGAAATCTGATCAGCCTCAAAACCATTCTTATTAAGAACTATGATAGAGCCAAAAGCAGCCAAACTCATCAATATGTACACCAATACATAAAACACTGCCGCGCCATAACCTTCAACTACACCAGTAACAAAACCTAACAGCACAAATCCAATATGTGAAATTGTTGAATAAGCAAGCATTCGCTTAATGTTTGATTGCATCAATGCAACTAAGGATCCAAGTGCAATCGATAGCACTGCGATGATCATCAATAAATCTGACCAATAATGCTGCAAATCACCTAAACCATCAATTAATAAACGAATTAGTAAAGCTATAGCTGCTATTTTTGGAACAGTTGATAGAAACATTGTGACCGAAGTTGGTGAACCCTGATATACGTCAGGAACCCACATATGAAAAGGAACTGCACCAAGCTTAAAGGCAACACCAATAACTAAGAAAACCAATCCAAAATTAAGAATTAAGGTTTGTTGAGATGCAAGAGTAGAAGCCCTTGCAAAGTTTGAAATTTGGGCAATATCTAAGCTACCAGTTATGCCGTAGATCATTGACATTCCATAGAGTAATAGTCCGGATGCAATTGCCCCTAAAACAAAATACTTAAGAGCAGCTTCAATTGCAACAGCACGGTCTCGTGCTGAAGCAATAAGCGCATACAAGGACAACGACATTATTTCTAGACCCATATATAAAGTAAGAAGGCTATGTCCAGAAACCATTACCATCATTCCTAAAATCGACATCAGCGCAAGAATAAAATATTCATTTCTAAGTAGTTCGTGTGCTTTAAGGTAATGGCGGGTGTACACAAGGGCAATGATTGCAAAGCCCATTATGAAAACCTTAAAGGTTGAGCCCATAGTATCAAGAACAAAAGTGCCACTAAAAATTATCGCACTTTCGCCAATTAAATCAAACGCTAACCAACCTGTAATGATAAGTGCCAGTTGTGTTAAGTAATAAGTGAGAGGCTTCAAACGCTCACTTGCAAATAAATCAAATAATAAAATTATTGATATAGCACTTAACAGAAACAACTCTGGCAAGACGAAAATTAGTTCTGAAACATTAAATTGAAAATTCATCATAATGAAACTGGTAGTTTAGTAGTAAGTGCTTGTTCTAGTAGATTAATAACTGAAGCATGCATTACCTCAATTACTGGTTGAGGATACAAACCCATTAATAATACTGCTGTTGCTAGAATTGCAAAAATACATAATTCTCTGGTATTTATGTCACTCAAAGTACTTACATCAGGGTTATTAATTGGCCCCCAAAAAACACGTTTAACCATCCATAATGTATATGCTGCTCCAATAATTAATGTCGTAGCAGCCAAAAATGCAAACCAAAAGTTAGCCTGCAATGCGCCAAGAATAACCATAAATTCTCCTACAAAACCAGATGTTCCTGGTAAGCCGGCATTTGCCAATGCAAAGAGGACAGCAAACCCTGTAAATTTAGGCATCGAATTTATCACGCCCCCATAGGTAGAAATTTCTCTAGAGTGAAGTCGATCATATAGAACACCAACTACCAAGAACATAGCTGCTGATATAAATCCATGTGAAATCATTTGAATCATCGCACCCTCTAAACCAAGGTAAGCACTTTCAATACTTGAACCATTAATAGAAACAAGTTGACCATCAGCACCCATTTTCATAATCGAAAATACCACAAATACACCAAGAGTAACAAAGCCCATATGTGAAATAGATGAGTATGCAATTAGCTTCTTCATATCTTTTTGAACTAGAGCAACAAAACCGATATAGACAATTGCAATCAATGAAAGAATTATCACAACAGTAGCAAATGAAGATGAAGCGTCAGGCGTAATAGGAAGTGAGAAGCGGAAAAAACCATAGCCTCCCATTTTAAGCATAATGGCCGCAAGAATAACGGAACCACCTGTTGGTGCTTGGACGTGTGCATCTGGAAGCCAAGTATGTACAGGAAACATTGGAACTTTGACTGCGAAAGCCAAGAAAAAAGCCCAAAAAATCCAACTCTGTTGAGTCAACGTGAGAGGCAAAGTGTACATATCAGCAATAGCAAATGACCCACTTAAATTGTACATATAGATGAGAGAAACTAACATGAAAACAGAGCCCAAGAAAGTGTACAAAAAGAATTTAATTGAAGCATAGACACGATTTTGTCCACCCCAAACGCCTATGATAAGAAGCATTGGTATGAGTGATGCCTCCCAAAAAACATAAAACAGCATAGAATCCATTGATGAAAAAACACCAATAATGAGACCTTCCATCATTAAGAAAGCAGCCATATAATCAGCTACTCTATTTTTTATTACTTCCCAACCAGCAATAATAACCAATACTGTTGAGAAGGTAGTGAGAATAATAAGTGGCATGGAAATGCCATCGATACCTAAATGATAAAAGACATTAAATTGCCCTATCCAGCTAGCCTTTTCAACAAACTGCATTGCAGAAGTCGAAGTGTCAAAATCTAGGAATAAATTTATTGATAAAACAAAAACTAATATAGAAATAAAAACACTAACCCAGCGAGCAATAGCAATTCTATTATTGCCTATTAATAGAACCAGGACAGCACCTAGAATGGGAAACCAAATCAATAAACTTAGTAATGAATCCATACTAATATCCTAACTATAAAATGAATAATCAGATGCAACGAGAACCCATCCCAATACAAGCATCAAACTTATAATCATAAAAAATGCGTAATGGTAGACATACCCAGTTTGAACTGGGCGAATAAAGGAACCTACAAAACGTGCAAACCTTGCACTGCCATTAACTAATAGTTGGTCAATAATTGCCATATCTGAAATTTTCCACAATAAGTTACCAAGCTTTAACGCACCACGAACAAAGATAATTTCATTAAACCTATCAAAACCATACAATGAAACTAATACATAATTTATACGTTTAAATCTTCTTTGAATGACGTCCGCCCACTCCGTTCTGTATAAAGAAAATAACCAAGCTGTGGCGATCCCACCTATCATCATCCAGAATGGAAGTGTCATAACAGAGTGAGAAATAAGTGAAAATGCAGAGTGAAAGTGATGTTTAAGCTTTGCTACTGACTCATGAGATGTATCAATATAGATTCCATTGTCCAACCATCCACCAAAAAGCATCGGATCAATTGTAAAATATCCAATGACTACGGATGGTATTGCAAGCAATATCAAAGGCACTGTAATAGATGGCGCTGTCTCATGCAGATGTTCTTCAGTATGTTTATCTACTCTTGATTCTCCATGAAAAACTAAAAATAAAAGTCTCATACTATAAAAGGCAGTAATAAAAACGCCCAAAACAACAGCAAAGTACACCCATCCAGAAAATGGCAGTTCTGAGTAATGAACAGCCTCAATAATCATATCTTTTGAATAGAAACCTGCAAATCCAGGAAAACCAATCAACGCCAAAGTTCCTAATAGTGAGGTAATGTAAGTTATTGGCATTTTCTTTCTAAGACCGCCCATTTTTCGAATATCTTGTTCGTGATGAAGGGCAACGATAACGGAGCCGGCAGCTAAAAAAAGTAGTGCCTTAAAAAACGCATGAGTCATCAAATGAAAAATTGCAACAGAGTATGCACTAACGCCTAACGCAACAGTCATATAACCTAGTTGAGAAAGGGTTGAGTATGCTACAACTTTTTTAATATCATTTTGAACAATGCCTAATAAACCCATAAATAAGGCAGTGATTGCACCTATAACCATCACCACTGTTAGAGCAACATCACTTAACTCAAATAATGGAGACATACGTGAAACCATAAAGATTCCAGCAGTTACCATGGTTGCTGCGTGAATTAGAGCTGAAATTGGAGTGGGTCCTTCCATCGAGCCTGGGAGCCATACATGCAGGGGCACCTGAGCTGACTTACCCATTGCGCCAACAAAAAGAAGTAAGCAAATTACTGTTATAGCAGAAAAATCACCAAACAAAGTTAGTCCAATAATTTGGTCTTTTTGACTAAATGTTTCTGCATAGTCAAGGGTCCCAAAGAACATCAGAACCAACGCGATACCTAAAAGAAAACCAAAGTCACCAACCCGGTTTACAATAAAAGCTTTTAAGTTGGCTTCAATAGCAGACTCCTTATGATGCCAAAATCCAATTAGAAGATATGAAACAAGTCCGACAGCCTCCCAACCAAAAAATAACTGCATAAAGTTATTAGACATTACCAGTGTAAACATGGCAAAGGTAAAGAGGGAAATATAGCTAAAGAATTTAGTGTAGCCCTCATCCTCATGCATATAGCCGATTGTATAAATATGCACCATTAATGAAACAAATGAAACAACTACAAGCATTACAGAAGTTAAATTATCAACAAGAAAACCAAAGCTAATATTAAGACCGCCAATTTGAATCCATGTATAAATATTTTGATTAAAAATCTCTCCCTCATTAAGCACATGATGATTAAAAACATAAAGAGAAAGAACTGTTGAGATAGTAACGCCTAGAATAGTAATTGAATGAGATAATGTTCTTCCTAGTCTATTACCAGCAAGCCCAACAACGATTGACCCTATTAAAGGTGCAAGTACAATTGTCAAATAAGTATTAAGCATAACTATCCTTTCAAAGTGTTAGTTACGTCAATATCAATCGAGCCACGACTTCTAAACATCAAGGTCAAAATAGCAAGACCTATAGCCACTTCTGCAGCGGCTACTGTCAAAATAAAGAATACAAATATTTGCCCAGCAAGATCTCCGCTGAAGTATGAAAAAGCAATAAAATTAGTATTAACAGCTGCCAAAATTAGCTCAACACACATCAACAACATAATGATGTTTGTTCTATTTATAAATATTCCTGCAAGCCCTATACAGAAAACGATAGAACTTAAAATCAGATAATCAGATAGAGCAATCATTTTGACTCCTTAGATGATTTAGGCTTTATCGAAGCAAACCTTATTCTATCTTTAGCCTGAACATTGACTTGCTCAGAAATATTTTGTTTTTTACTTCTAGGTTGATTCCTATGAACGAGTGTAATTGCTGCAATAATTGCAATTAAGAGAAGAATTGCTGCCAATTCAAAAGGGTAAACATAAACAGTATATAGTTGCTCAGCAATAGCTGTAATATTACTGTATGAAGCGTCATGTCTTTCGGGAACCCCTATCACCTCTAAATCAAACTGTCCAGCGTTAAGAACCAACACCATCTGCGCAATAACAACTATAGAAACAAAAATTCCTAAAGGTAGGTAGCGAGTGAACTGAGCCCGTAGGGTCGACTTATCAGTATCGAGCATCTTAATAACAAACATAAATAACACCATAACGGCGCCAACATAAATCAAAATAAGTGTGATTGCTAAAAACTCAGCCTCAAGCAGTAACCACAAACAAGCAGCACTAAAAAACGTTAATATTAATAACAAAGCCGCCTTTGCAGTATTTCGTGCAGTAATCATCATCACTGCACTAGTGACAAAGAAAAAGGAAAAAATATAAAATAAAACTGATGTAAATTCCATAGTTAACTATTACTTATATTTAGAATCTTCAAGTCTAGCTTTGCTGATCGCTTTTTCATTCTCATCACCTATAGCTAGCAAACTTTTTTTATCAATAATGCTTCCTTCTCTTGATTCAAATGCGTAATCAAATATATGCGTTTCTACAATTGCATCAACTGGGCATGCCTCTTCACAAAAACCACAAAAGATACATTTAAATAAATCAATATCGTACTGAGTTGTTCTTCGCGTACCGTCTTCTCGCGCTTCTGATTCAATAGTGATAGCATTTGCTGGACATACAGCTTCACAAAGCTTACATGCAATACACCTTTCTTCTCCATTTGGGTATCGACGAAGCGCATGCAAACCTCTAAATCTGGGTGAAATAGGGGTTCGCTCTTCAGGGAACTGAACAGTAATATTATTATTTATAAATTCTTTACCAGTGACCTTAAGGCCTGACCTAAGCTCACCTAAACCAAAATCTTTTACTATTTTTTTGACTTTTTTTATCATATCTCTTTCTCCTTAAAACCAAGGCCCTATATGAAGCTGTGTCATCAATGCAACCACAAAGATCCACACAATTGTCAAGGGTAAGAAAATCTTCCAACATAAGCGCATAATCTGGTCATACCTAAACCTTGGAAAAGAAGCACGGATCCAAAAGTAAAGGAATAAAAAGAAGCTCATCTTTACTAACAACCAAAATAAATCTGGCACAAATTCAAACCAACCTTCAAGATAAGGTATGCCTTCAAATGGCGAGTGCCAGCCACCGAAAAACAATAGAACTGCCAACATAGCCATAAAAATCATGTTGAAATATTCAGCCATAAAGAATAAAGCAAAAGGCATTCCGGAGTACTCAACATGAGTACCACCAACAATTTCTGACTCCCCCTCTACAACGTCAAATGGAGCTCGATTTGTTTCGACTAAAGCGCCTATCCAAAATACTATCATCATTGGAAAGAGAGGTATCCAATACCAATTCAAAATTCCCCCAGCCTGCTTTGCCACTACCGTATTTAAATTAACAGAACTCGCAATCATTACCACTGTAACAAGAACGAAACCAATCACAAGCTCATAAGAAATCAGGAGTGCGGTACTTCTCAATGCTCCTATGAGTGGGTACTTCGAGTTAGATGCCCATCCTGCAAGAACAATACCATATACGCCAACTGAGCCTATCGCCATAACATAAAGCAAGCTCACATCAAGATTAGCAATATAGAAACCTTCTCCCAGAGGAACAACTGCCCAAACAGCAACTGCAGGCACAAAAGCCAGAACAGGGGCTAAAAGAAATAGATAAATATTCGACTTAGAAGGAAAAATAATTTCCTTAAACATCATTTTAAAAACATCTGCAAATGGCTGCAATAACCCATGAGGTCCGACTCGATTTGGACCAATTCTAAGCTGCATAAAACCAATAACCTTTCGCTCTGCATAGGTCATATACGCCATCATAATGATTAATGGAAAAATAAGAGCTACACCCTTAATTAAAATAATCACTATTACTGCTAATCCGCCGTCAAACCAAGGGATTAGTTGATGGATGCTGTCTACGAATGATTGCCACATAGTCAATACTCCCTAGCCTTGTCTCGATTGATAAGTATGAACAAACACGCAACCTTCTGCAACTGAATCATTAATAGAAACAGGTACTCCATGATACAAATCACCTTCTGAAAGTTTTAGCTCTTTTGCTGTTAAATCAGAAACAAATGCATCATTGATCTTTCCAATTTGGGTTTCTTGAAGAGCTTTAGCTTTTCTAGTAATGGCATCAGAAGCGTAAGGTGAATACTGCCAATGAGTAGTAACTTGAGAATCTTCAGATACTTCTATGTTTACTTCACTATTGTTATCAAAAGTAATATCAATTGAAAGAGCATCATCAGCCACTTGGCTTGAATCGGTATAGTCGAAACCTTCAAATCCTAACAAGTCTGCAAGTACCTTTATAATTTTCCAACCAGGCTTTGACTCACCGGGACTTGAAACAGAAGCACTGAATGATTGCGCTACGCCATCAAAATTAATGTGAGTTCCAGAGCTTTCATAAAAACAAGCTAAAGGTAATATAACATCCGCGCTAGAAAGTGTTTGTTCATCCTCAAAACTATTAAGTGAAACAACAAATACATTTTTTTTATTAAAAGTATCAGTCGCCAACTTGGAGCTGATAAAGTCATAGTTAGAATCAACATCCATTAACAAAAATGACCTAGTATCTCCTGAAAGCATCGAAGTTACATCCCTCCCACCATTGGCAGGCTTAAAACCAACTCTCTCTGCAGAAAGTGAGTTACCAGTGAGACTTAAATTAGCGATTTTTGCATTGGATAAAGCTGCAATTTCAGAAATAAGGACTACAATATTTGAAAAAGAGGGATTGCTATTTATATGCTCACCAAAAATAATTACTGGATTTTCAGCAGCGATTAGGTCATCAGCAATCTTATTGTGAGTTCCATCAGTTTTGGTCTTAGATAAATATTTTGGTAAAGTCGTTTTAGTCTTTTCATGCAAAGACTTTAAAACAGACTGAAGCATTGAAGCAGTTCTTTGAGGCGCAGATAATACCTCTAAAGCAATTCGGTAATTAAAATCAAACTTTTTAGTATTAATCGTATTCACAGAGGCACCACTTAAAGCTGCCTTTCTTATGCGATGATTAATCATTGGTTGTTCTAATCGTAAGTATGAATTAACAATTAAAGCGTGGTCTATTGACTCCAACTCAGCTAGAGTGATATTTGAGGACAAAGAGTTATCTATACTGAGGTCTGCTTTATCTAGTCGGTAATCAATATTTTCTGAGCCAAAACTTCGAGCCAGCTTTTGCAGTAAATAAAATTCCTCAAGTGTAGAGTGTTTTGAAGCTAATACACCAAATTGACTCGGCATTTGTGCATTTTCCTTCAAACCACTTACAGCAAAATCAAGAGCTACTTCCCAGCTCACATCCTGCCACTCATTGTTCTTTTTAATCTTAGGAACTAAGGCTCGGCTTTCATGATTTAAGCCTTCATATGAAAAACGATCACGATCAGAAATCCAAGTCTCATTAACTACCTCATTATCTCTTGCAACGACTCTTTTAACCTTACCTTTATAGGTTTGAGTATAAATATTTGACCCTACCAGGTCATGCCTTGCAATACTTTGAATGGCATTCATTTGCCAAGTTCTAGCCTCATACCTAAAAGGCTTCGAAGTCAGAGCGCCTACTGGGCAGACATCAATCATATTTCCAGAGAGTTCGGACTGGATGCCTTCAGTTAGGAAAGGTTCAATTTTCACATCTTCACCCCTACCAGTAAGTCCCATCTCAACAATACCTGCAACTTCTGCGCCAAAACGAACACAACGAGTACAGTGAATACATCGAGTCATGTCCGTTTGAATCAAAGCGCCAATATCTTTATCTGCAACTATGCGCTTACCTTCATTAAACTTTGATACGTCAGAGCCATAATCCATTGCAACATCTTGGAGTTCGCACTCGCCGCCCTGATCACAAATTGGGCAGTCAAGTGGATGATTAATAAGTAAAAACTCCATCACTGCCTTTTGTGCATTCTTGGCTTTATCGTTTTTGGTATAAATTTTCATGCCATTTGCTACAGCTGTAGAGCAAGCAGGTTGTGCTTTAGGATTACCTTCAATATCTACTAGACACATTCTGCAGTTTGCAGCAACTGATAACTTTTTATGGTAACAAAAACGAGGAACATCTATCCCCTCTCTGTCGGCAATTGAGATAATAGAATCGCCTTGATTAGCGTTAACTAGTTTGCCATCAATTTCAAATTCAATATCAGCCATCAATTTCCACCATGCTTTTACCGTGCTTGATATAGTACTCAAACTCCTGTCTAAAATGCCTTATAAAACTCTCTACAGGAATCGCTGCGGCATCACCAAGAGCACAAATTGTATTGCCAATTATTTTTTCTTGGACAGACATAAGTAGATCTAAATCATCACTTTTTCCATTACCATCTAGTATGCGCTGTAACATTCTATATAACCAACCAGTACCTTCCCTACATGGAGTGCACTGACCACAAGACTCGTCATAATAAAAATGCGCTAAACGTGTCAAGGTTTTAACCATACAAGTACTATCATCCATAATAATTACTGAGCCAGCGCCGAGCATTGATCCAGCATTTTCAATACTGTCATAATCCATCGTCATTTTCATTGCAGTCTTTGCCGTTAATAAGGGCGTGGATGAGCCGCCTGGTATTACTGCCTTAAGTTTTCTGCCTTTTTTAAGACCTCCAGCTAATTCCAACAGTTCACTAAAAGGTGTTCCCATAGGGACTTCAAAATTAGCAGGCTTTCTAACATTGCCAGTTACCGAAAAGCACTTCGTTCCACCTGAATTTTCAACTCCTAGATCTGCAAACCATTTCCCACCTCGAGAAAGAATTTCAGGTACTGAGGCAAAGCTCTCAGTATTATTAATAGTTGTTGGTTTGCCATATAATCCAACATTAGCTGGAAAAGGTGGCTTAAATCTTGGTTGACCTTTCTTACCCTCAAGTGACTCCAACAAAGCAGTCTCTTCGCCGCAAATATAAGCTCCAGCACCTAGGTGGGTGTATAGGTCAAAGCAAACATTACTACCTTTAATACTGGTACCTAATAATCCGGCATCATAAGCATCTTTCAAGGCCTCTTCAAAGCGGTAATAGGGCTCCATAAACTCACCCCTAATATAGTTGTAGCCAACCGTTGCATTCATTACGTATCCAGCAATGGCCATACCTTCGATGACAGAGTGAGGGTTGTATCTAAGTATATCTCGATCATGACAGGTGCCTGGCTCTCCCTCATCAGAATTACAAACGACATATTTTTGCCCCTCTTGATTGCGAGGCATAAAGCTCCACTTTAAACCGGTTGGAAAGCCAGCGCCGCCTCGACCTCTTAATCCTGAAGTTTTTAACTCAGCAAGTATCTTATCAGGAGAGAGTTCACCATTAAGAATTTGACGCCACACTTTATAGCCGCCTGTCAATTCATAGGTTGCAAGGCTGGCAGGGTTTTCTTTATCTAAGTTTTTAAAACAAACTTCATTCATTTTAGATTACCCAAAATCTCATCAATTTTTTTAGTCGTTAAATGTTCATAGTATTGATCACCAATCTGGCACATTGGGCCTCCAACACATGCACCCAAGCATTCAACTTTTTTGACACTTACTAAGCCATCTTTACTTATCTCACCAGTTTTTACTTCGAGCTTTTCTTCTAAATAAGAGATTAAATCATCCGAACCATTGAGCATGCAAGATATATTGTGACAAAAGCGAATAACGTATTTGCCTACAGGCTTATGGTTATAGTTCTCGTAAAAAGTGGCGACCTCTTGAACGCTAATTACTGGCATATCGAGATAACCTGCAATTTCTTTAATTAACTCATCTGTCAAACTGCCACTGTTTTCTTTCTGAACAATCGTTAAAGCCTGCATAACTGCAGAGCTCTCTCTTCCTTCAGGGTATTTTTTTACCCAAAAATCAATTTCTTTTTTTGCCTGATCAGAAATCATCTATCAATCTCCCCAAATACAATATCTTGGGTACCAATAATGGTCACAACATCAGAAAGCATATGACCTTTAGACATCTCGTCCATTGATGCAAGATGGGAAAAGCCTGGGGCTCTAATTTTTACTCTGTAAGGCTTATTAGCTCCATCTGAAACTAGGTAGATACCAAACTCTCCTTTAGGGTGTTCAATAGCTGAATAGACTTCACCTTCGGGTAAACAGTACCCTTCAGTGAATAATTTAAAGTGGTGAATCATTGATTCCATATCGTCTTTCATATTGCCACGTTTTGGCGGAGCTACTTTATGATCATCGGACATTACAGGTCCTCGATTGGCTTTCAGCCATTTGACACACTGACTGATAATGCGAGTAGATTGACGCAACTCTTCCATACGAACAAGATAGCGATCATAACAGTCACCGGTTACGCCAATAGGGATATCAAATTCCATTTTTTCATAAACCGAATAGGGCTCATTTTTTCGAATATCCCACTCAACACCTGAACCTCTTAGCATTGGTCCAGTAAACCCAAGTTGTTTTGCTCGATCTGCACTAACAATAGCAATGTTAACCAGTCTCTGCTTCCAAATCCTATTGTCGGTCAATAAATCAGAATACTGCTTTATGTTTTTAGGGAACTTATTTGCAAAATCTTCAATAAAGTCTAGCAAGGAGCCTTGTCGATTTTCATTCATCTCCTTTAGCTTCTTTGCACTTCGTAATTTCGACTCAAGATATTGAGGCATCTTTTCAGGCAAATCTCTGTAAACACCGCCTGGCCTATAATAGGTTGCATGCATACGCGAACCACTAACTGCCTCATAACAATCAATAAGGGTTTCTCGTTCCCTAAATGTATACAAAAATACACTCATCGCTCCAACGTCAAGGGCGTGAGTTCCAAGCCACATAAGATGATTCATAATCCGCGTAATTTCATCAAACATGACGCGAATATACTCTGCTCTTTCTGGAACCTTAAGTCCTAACATTTTTTCAATTGCCATCACGTATGCATGCTCATTGCACATCATAGATACATAATCAAGCCGGTCCATATATCCTATAGATTGGCTATAGGGTTTAGACTCAGCTAGTTTTTCTGTGCCGCGATGCAAAAGACCAATATGCGGATCTGCTCTCTCAACTACCTCACCATCTAGCTCAAGAATTAATCTCAGAACTCCATGTGCTGCAGGGTGCTGTGGCCCAAAGTTAAGGGTGTAATTTCTCATCTCTGACATAACTACTTCCTTATTACTCTTGGGACATTAATATTAGACTCAATGCTAACGGGCTCATAAACCACTCTGCCTAATTCTTCATCATAACGCATCTCAACCTCACCAATCATTGGGAAGTCTTTTCTAAGCGGATGACCAACAAAACCATAGTCGGTCAATATTCTTCTTAAATCTGTATGGTTTTCAAATAAGATACCAAAAAGGTCAAATGCTTCTCTTTCAAACCAATCAGCTGAGTTCCAAATGTTGGTAACTGATTGAATCATTAAGTTATCTAAAGATAGCAAAGCTTTAACCCTTAATCGCTGATTATCTTCTACAGAGAGTAAATGATAAATAACACCAAAGCGCTGCTCTTTGTGGACTGAAGATTGTTGCGGTTGTCTTGCCCTACTATAACCAGATGAACTTGCATTGCCATTCCAGTCAGATTCGCCATAAGTGAGATAATCTATTCCACAAAGGTCAATCAAGATAGAAAAATTGAAGTCATCCCTTAATTGCTTACAAACATCAATGACATCTTCACTATTAATTACCAAGGTCAGCTCCTCAAATGATTCGCTTATGCTATTTTTTCCAAAGGCTTTGACTAATTGTTTTTTTAACTTTTTCATAGTTTAAGTTCGAGCAATGGTGTTGGTTCTTCGGATTTTATCTTGCAACTGAAGAATTCCATACAAAAGAGCTTCCGCCGTGGGAGGGCATCCAGGCACATAAATGTCGACAGGAACAATACGATCACAGCCTCTAACAACCGCATAAGAATAGTGGTAATAGCCACCACCATTAGCGCATGAACCCATTGAAAGGACATACTTTGGTTCAGGCATTTGATCATAAACTTTGCGAAGTGCAGGCGCCATCTTATTCGTCAAAGTACCGGCAACAATCATTAAATCAGATTGACGAGGAGTTGGACGGAAAACAATACCAAATCGATCAAGGTCGTATCGTGATGAGCCCGCCTCCATCATTTCAACTGCACAACAGGCAAGACCAAACGTCATAGGCCAAAGAGATCCTGTACGAGCCCAGTTGATTACCTTGTCAAGTGAAGTAGTGACAAAGCCTTCCTTCATTAAACCATCAATAGCCATATTAAGTCCTAATTACTCCCACTCTAGTGCACCTTTTTTCCACTCAAAAATAAAACCAACTACTAGTAATAGTAAAAAAACAGACATAGCAATAAATCCAAACCAACCTAGCTTTGCCTGAACAACTGCCCATGGAATGAAAAATGCAACCTCCAAATCAAAAAGGACAAACAAAATAGCTATCAGGTAATAGCGGATATTAAAGTGCATTCTTGAGTCATCAAATGCTGGAAATCCACACTCAAACTGAGAATTTTTCTCGTCATCTGGATTACTAGGACCAAGAAGATAACCAGCCAGCGTCAAGCCAACTCCAAAGGCGATTCCTAAGAATATAAAAACGATAATTGGTAAATAATTTTCGAGCACTGTTTATCCTTAACTAAACAACGCAATATTATAACAAAATAATCACAAAACAGCTATAAAAAAAGTCTTCAAAAATCAAAAAAGACGGGGAAATAGTTTACATATTTATCTGCGTACCACCAACTGTAAGCATGTCAACTTTTAAACTCGGTTGACCAACACCAACAGGAACACTTTGGCCATCCTTTCCACAAACGCCGACACCAGGATCAAGTTTGAGGTCATCTCCAACCATTGAAATTTGGTGCAGCACTTCATCGCCTGCGCCAATAAGCGTTGCACCTTTTATGGGACTGGTGATTTTTCCATTTTTTATTAAGTAGGCTTCATTTGCTGAAAAAACAAATTTTCCTGAGGTAATATCGACCTGACCTCCATCAAAGTTTTTTGCATAAATTCCATCCTCAACTGATGAAATCATATCCTTAAAATTATCCTTACCATTTAACATATACGTATTGGTCATTCTGGGCATCGGAATGTGGGCGTATGATTCACGTCTCCCATTACCAGTACTAGGCTGTCCCATGAGGCGACCATTCAGCTTATCCATCATATAACCCTTCAATATGCCATTCTCTATAAGTGTCGTCTCTTGAGTCGGAGTACCTTCATCATCTATTGTCAAACTACCACGACGATTTGCTATTGTGCCATTATCGACAATAGTGCATTTGTTACTAGCCACTCGCTCGCCAATTTTTCCACTAAAAACAGAGCTGCCTTTACGATTAAAGTCGCCCTCTAAACCATGTCCTATTGCCTCATGAAGCAATACACCAGGCCAACCAGATCCAAGAATAACAGGCATCTTTCCTGCAGGTGCGTCGCCCGACTCTAGTGACACAAGTGCTAAACGGAGGGCTTCCTTGGTATATTTTTCAGCTAGCGAGTTGCTTGCAAAGTAACCGTAATCATAACGACCTCCACCTCCGCTTGAGGCCTGCTCAATTCTGCCATTATGCTCAACAATAATAGTAACACTTACTCTAACCATAGGCCTACAATCTATTTGATAAACGCCATCTGTTGAAGCTATTAAGACCTCGGTATAAGATCCAGATAATGAAGCACTAACTTGAACTACCTTAGGTTCTTTTCTAGCAATTGAATTAATTTGCCTAAGTAAATCAACCTTCTCTTCTGAAGTTAAACTATCAAGTGGGCTTAAAGCAGGATACTTAGAAGGGTAATTTACAGTTTTTAGGATTTTCGAACTTCCCTTCGATGAACCATTAGATATACCTTTTGCAAAATCTACAGCACCCTGAATTGCTCTAATATTAAGGTCATCTGAATAGGAAAAACCAGTTTTATCGTCAGAGACGCATCGAGCTCCTACGCCATGACTAATGTTATATGAACCATCCTTAACGATTCCTTCATCCAAAACCCAAGACTCTGCCACTGAATGTTGAAAATATAGATCAGAGTAGTCAGAGCCAGTCTCTGATAATGAATTTAACAAGTTATAAACTTCGCCTTCATTGATGCTGTGATCATTAAGTAGTTGATTAATCATAAAACCTTAACTCCATCTAATTTTTCAATAATAGGCTCAGACCAAGGCCCTGTAATAATAAAAGTAATTTCAACAACATTATCAAATAACCCACCAATAATCTCGCCGCCAAAAAGCATTTTATCTGCTGCCCATATTCCAAATCCAGCCAAACCTCCACCAGCCAAGTAGGTAGCCAGTGGAATAGTGTCTGCAATAGATGGCTGAACATTTGCAGCTAAATTATAGTCTTGTTTAATTAGGTCTACAAATCCAGTTAATTCAATATCACTCTCTTCACTCTCAACAAGAAAATAATCTACCTTAGCTATTCCATCCTTAAATAAAATGTTAGCATTAATTTGATCATAAACATAACCCTGCTCTCTCAGTTCACTTCTTGACAATCTTAATCTATTAGCAATTGTCTCTAAATTAATAAATGAAAGAAGTTTAAAAAGGTTGGGGTCTTGATTGGTAAAAACACCTTTTTCAACATCTGCTTTCATAAAACCACTTACTTTTTGAGTTGAGGCTTGCCATGGATCACAATCACAATACAATCGTAAATCTACATTAAAGCTGCCACCTATTACAGGCTCATTCACTCCAAATTTAACTAGAAAATTAGACAAGTTGTCGTTTGATGCTTTGGCTCTCAGTGCGGTTTTTCCATTAAGCCAACTTCCATTAAAAATTAAATCTTCATCACTAAGACCTATATTTTCAAAAATAAGGTTTTTAATTTCCATAACATTTTCATGATTTATTAAATCTGCCTCAATATTTGGAATGGATTTTCCATTGATTTTGGCATTACTGGAAGTCAAATGGAAGCTAGGAAAAATTTTGGGAGTTAATTGCCAATTGTTAATACTCTCAATACTTGAAACACTTAGGTTATCCAATTGAATATTATATTTGCCATTTTCATCAATCACTAAGTTGACATCGGCATAAAGATCTTTTGACTCAATTACACTCTGCCACTCCTTATTCGATTTCTTACTAATATAGGCATCAGTATTGCTATCTAAATGACTCATTTTTACTCTGAATTTAGCTTTCTTTTCATCAACCCAATCTCTAGGATTTATTGATATCTGAAACAACTCTCCACCAATTAATCCTTTACCCTTAGTTCTAATCAAACCATCGTTAAGAGAAATTTGCGAACTAAAATCATCTACTAATAATCCTCCATTTAGAACACTTAATGCGTTTTCAGATGCGTACATATCAAAAGCAATCTTAACTTTTTGATTATTATTTTTTTGAAGTGGAATCACTAAATTAACGTTACCCCAAAGCTTTCCATCAAGTTCGAAATCATTTAGGTATTTTTTAAATTTTAAAGGTACGGCTGAGTGTTCTATAAATGTAGAAATTTTTTTGCTTCTAGAATTGAATCTTGCATTTAATGATAATTCAGAATCGGGTTGATTAAAATCTCTAGTAGTAATACTTAAATAATTCAAATCTATGTCATCTAGTTTTGCTTTATTAGCTATGATTTTCAAGTAATTATTTGAAAACGTTACCTTTGCATTTAGACCATTAATAGAAGGCCATTCGGGGTTAATATTTAAATTAGCATCATTTAGGTTAGCGGAAAATTTTGTATTTGGAGCTTCAAGGTCGCCTGACATATTAAAACGAGTTGTCAGCATTACATCAGTCAACACTCCCTCGGTTATAACTTGGTTTAACCAGATCGCACCCTCAGTGTTGGCGAGTGTCTCAGGTATATTTTGATTAATTTTGGATATATCAATCTGATCAATATAACTCTCAAACTCGAGATAGACTTTATCTTGCTGATTAAAAATCTTAAGTTGGGCTGATAGATTGAAGTCATCATTCTTTATTGAAAAAGGAATAACCACAATACGGTCTTCTATTGCCCTTGCGACATCAATACTGGTATTAATATTCACTGCACTCCCAAGCTTTGGAACTTGAGAATTACTAAAAATAGATTGATCTCTCATTGATACAGTAATCTTTTGTTGATTTCTATTTAATTCTATTGGGGCCAGCTCTACTGGTTGATCTCCAATCAGCCTCGTTCTATTAATCGAAAGAGATTGAAGTGCTAAAAGTCCTGATAGTCCTATACTCGAAAGAACTGAATCAGTATTAATGATAGAAACATACTCATCTAAAGATGAGGCATCGATAACTAACTCATTGATATCAATATGGCCTGGAATTTCAATCCCTTTATATAAAGCCAGTAAATTAATATTCCACCGCAACACATCAATAGAGGCAATCGGACTAAGCCCTACAGCACCAATATCTACCTCTCTCACTGCCAACAATAGTTCATTGTCTAAAAATTCAAAAGATAACCTTTCTATAGTGACTTGTAATCCGCTAACCTGAGAAAGTCTTTCCTCTAGTGAGGCCTTAATAGTTTGAGGAAACATAACAAAAAAAGCAATAATAACCAACAATACTAATGAAAATATGGCAGTTAACCATGTACTGATTTTGAGTAAATTAAAGCCTCTAAGGAGAGTTTTTTTAAGCATATTTTTGTTGCATTAAACTGCATGCCATTATAACCAAATGTATAATATTCCGGAATTTAATCTGATTAACAAGGAAGGTGTAATGAGTCAAGGTTCTAAAGGTTCATCGAAATTTATGATAGTGATTTGGGTTATTGCTATGCTGTTTATTGGCCTCAAGGCTTTAAACGCTCCTAGCAATGAATCAGCTCACGAAGACACTATGATTGATAGTGCAGCTCTAGAAAGAATAAAACCAATTGGCGAGGTAAGGATTGACAATAGTGTTTCAGTTGCTTCATCTATCAGTTTAGAGCAATCTGAACGTTCAGGTAAAGAAATCTATACTGCTAAATGTCAAAGTTGTCATACCTCTGGTGTTATGGGTGCCCCTAAGTATGCCTCTCTTGAAGATTGGGCGCCAAGAATTGATTTAGGTATTGATAATCTTACTAAGTCTGCTATAGCTGGCAAGGGCGGAATGCCTGCAAGAGGAACCTGTATTGACTGCTCAGACAATGAAATAAAATTAACTGTTCAATACATGATTGATAGCACCAAGTAAAACTTTAATAAAATCTAGGAGCTTAAGGCTTGAAAGACACCGAGGCTCCTATTTTTTTCTACATCACTCCATGGCAATACTCTTCCATTCATAGCAACATATACCCCAGGTTTTAACAACTGTAGTGAACCCAAAGCGCATCCAAAATTAAATAAAGCATCAGAATTACTCACTGCATATGGCACCATAGCACCAAACAGAACGATTGCCTTATTAATCGAGTTTTCTCCCAAAAGTTTTGCAGTATCACACATAGTGTCTGTACCATGGGTAATCAACACTAACTCTTCATCACAATTAATGCAACGATCTAGTATTAAATCTCGGTCCTTATCAACCATATCTAAACTGTCTATAAGTAGAAGTTGCTCTATGGACATATCAACTTCAACTCTAGCCCTAGAAATCATTTCAGTAAAATGCGTCTTATCAAACTCAAGCTCTCCATTTGATTGGTTATAGACTTTATCTATAGTGCCACCAGTAATAAGTAATCTAACTTTCATAATATCATTTTGAATAAAAAATTAAGCACTCTTAAGCAATTTGGTAAATCAATTATAGTCTCTCTTTCCAAAAATATCGGTTCCAACTCTGACTAGTGTAGCACCTCTCTCTATTGCCAATTCTAGATCATCAGACATCCCCATAGAAAGGGAGTCAAGATACGAATATTTTGATAGTAATTTTGCCATTTCATTAAAACTATTTGCAGAATTGTCTGGATTTGGAATACACATAAAACCCCTCAAGGAAATGTTGGGTAAACTATTAACTTCTATAATAATCTCATCAATATTTTCAACAAGTAAACCAGATTTGGTTTGTTCTCGGTCAATGTTAATCTGCAATAAAATATTTAAATGGCCTAAATCAGCACCTCTCTGGTCACTAAGTCTCTTTGCAATCTTAAGTCTATCAACACTATGGACCCAGTCAAAATTCTCTGCAATGCTTGCTGTTTTATTTGACTGAATTGGGCCTATAAAATGCCACGTCAGATTATTACCTTTAAGAGAGGTAATTTTATCTAGAGATTCTTGTAGATAGTTCTCCCCAAAATGGAGTTGTCCTGCATCTATAGCATCTTGAATTTCAGAACTAGACCGCGCTTTACTCACAGCTATTAGCTGTACCTCTTGATTATGCTTGATTGAATCAATTCGGGATTTTACGAATCTTAAATTGCTAGCTATCATTAAAAAACTGATTGCGAATCAAAAACAGGGCCATCAACACAAACTCTTTTCATTGCCGAGCCATTATCGGTTTGCACTTCTACAACACATCCAGCGCAACCACCCACAGCGCAAGCCATATATTCTTCTAACGAGACTTGGCAAGGCAATTTGTAGTCTTTGGCTAATTGAGAAACTGCCTCTAGCATTGGATGAGGTCCGCAAGAAAAAATTTCAACTTTTAGCAAATCATCCTCCGATAAGCTATCTAAATACTCACTAGCTAAGGTAGTCACGTAGCCGTTATAAACACCTTTAAAATTTTGCAAACTAGCTAAGCCACAGGCAATATTCCAGTCTTCTAATAGAGGCATAGTTTTAAGTGTAGAAGAGTAAAAGCCAGCTAAGTTACTTGAAATTGGGGTGAAAGGAAATGGCACTTCAGATCCTAAAATAACATATGGATTATAATAATCATTATCTTTAATATTTTGCGCAATGGCTATTATTGGTGGCATCCCTACTCCGCCTCCAATTAAAAGGGGTATTTTTTTATCCGTCATTTGAAATCCATTTCCAATTGGACCAATAACTGACAACATATCACCAATTTTACGTTCAGCTAATTGCCGAGTTCCCTCTCCAACTATCTTATATAGAAGATCAAAGGTTCCGTTATCTTTATCAACGGACATAATAGATATAGGCCTGCGCATAGCAAGCTCTCCCGATACAGTAATATGAACAAACTGACCAGGCAGAGTTGTCTGTGCAATTTCAGGACAAGATATGGTTAGAATAAATTGCTCAGCTTCGTACCTGTAATGAGCTAATATCTGACACTCATTAACGCTGATTGTGCCCCTGTTGCTACTTGCCATTTCTTGTAATTAGCGTTCCTACACCTGAATCTGTAAAGACCTCTAAAAGTACTGCATGGGAAACCCTTCCATCGATAATGTGGCTCCTCTCAACGCCATTCTCAACAGCTGACAATGCGCAATTAATTTTAGGGAGCATACCTCCATGAACAGTTCCATCATCAATAAGTTTTTTGACAGTTATCGAGTTCAATCCTGTCACAAGCTCTCCCTCATCATTCAGCAAGCCCTCAGTATTAGTAAGAAGAATAAGTTTTTCCGCATTAAGTGACTCAGCTATTGCACCTGCGACTAAATCGGCATTGATATTATATGAAAAACCATCCTTGCCAACTCCAATAGGGGCAATGACCGGAATAAAGTCACCTTGGAGCAATAAATTGATAACCGAAACATCAATCTGATCTACCTGACCGACATGTCCTAAGTCAATAATTTCTGAGGTAGGCTCAATTTGAGTCTTTAATTTTTTCGCAGTAATGAGTCGACCATCTTTTCCAGTCAGTCCGATAGAATTTCCACCATGCTGATGAATTAAATTTACAATCTCTTTATTGACTAAACCACCAAGAACCATTTCAACAACATCCATGGTCTCACTGTCGGTAACACGCATACCATCAACAAACTCAGTGCTCTTTCCAAGCTTTTCCAGTGTCTTGCCAATCTGAGGTCCACCACCATGGACAACGATGGGATTCATCCCAACAGATTTCATGAGCACTATATCGCGAGCAAAACTTGACTTCAAATCTTCATCAACCATAGCGTTACCGCCATATTTAATGACTATTGTCTTTCCCTTAAATTTTTGAATATAAGGCAAAGATTCTGTAAGAACGTCAGCAATTTTGTGAGATGTCATAAGCTATAAGTGTATAAAAACTAGCGGGTATTTTAACAGCCAACAGCCTTAATGACAGGATTTACCTAATTTTTTTAATCGCCAGTAATTAAAAGGCCAAGGTGTTATGAAACCAAAAAATAATGAAATTGGCAGAACCCAGAGCTTAAATATAGCTCCTCCAGTCAATAAGTAATCAACCAAATTCATCGCCAATTCCATAGAAATCATAGAAATTAAACTCATACCTAATGCAGTTTTTATAGCATTTCCAAAATCGATTGACTGCCGCATCAATATGAAAGTCTCTAACAATATGCTGGTGATAATGCCATTGAGCATTGCCAATGCAAAGATAAACATAACTGGAAAACCACTATCTTGCAATAATGCAATGGTTCCAAAATCGCCAATCGCACAGCCAATTAAACACCATTTAGTATTATTAGCACTCTGGCGCCATGTATGTCTGCATGTCCAAAAATTATCGCTCACTATTTCCACTTTAATAACCTTGATAAATATGTATTGGGTCTAAGACTACAATTATAGTTAAGTAATTGATATAAAACTATATAGACTAGTAGTATTAAAGAAAAATCTCCTGTAAATCATTAAGAAAATTAAATCCTTTTTCGCTCGGTTTTATCCAATTATCATTATTAATTAACAAGCCAAGATTTATGGCTTTTTCTAATTTAGGTTTTAAGTTGTCTATTGCCTGTCCCGTTCTAGATTCAAATAATTGAGAACTAAAACCATCCTTCAACCTAAGACTATTGAGCATAAATTCAAAAGCAACATTATCAATTTTTTTTATGTTAGAGTCTAAGGCATTGCTTTGAAATTTTATTAAATAGTCATTCGGAGATTTCGGCTTTAATGTTCGAAAAATACTTTTTGAATTCATATCTGTTATTTTTCCGTGAGCACCTGCACCAATTCCTATATAGTCTCCAAACTCCCAGTAATTTATATTATGTAATGAAGATCTTTCACCATATGCAGAAACCTCGTACTGTCTAAAACCATTTTCTATTAATAGTGCTGCCCCTTTTTCTCCCATTTCCCATATTTTTTCCTCTAAAGGAAGTTTTGGCGGAAATTTTGAAAATAAAGTGTTTGGCTCAAGTGTCAACTGATAGAAAGAAATATGGCTAGGACTTAAATTGATAGCATTCATTAAGTCCTCCATGCAAAGCTCAATCGTTTGACTCTTGAGGCCATACATAAGGTCAATATTTATATTATCAAAGCCAACTTTTTTTGCTTCAGAAATAGCTCGAGTTGCTTCCTCACCATTATGTATCCTTCCTAAGAATTTCAATTGGTCATTGTTAAAAGATTGAACACCAATAGACAGACGGTTTATCCCAGCCTCTCTAAACTGAGCAAATTTTTCTACTTCGAAAGTTCCAGGATTTACCTCAAGTGTAATTTCAATACTCTTAGTTAGTGATAGCCTCTTTTTTAAACCATCAAATAACTCTAAAATATCACTAACACTCATAAGACTTGGTGTCCCTCCACCAATAAATATTGAATGAATTTTTCGATTTTGTAGGTACTTTAGCTCATTATCTAAATCCTTTAATAAGGCTTTAATATAGTCAGTTTGAATCTCTCCCTCATGAGAATTAAAGTCGCAGTAAGGGCATTTCTTAACACACCAAGGATAATGAATATAAAGAGAAAGAGGGGGTAATTCTAACAATTTAATTAGAGGATAGAAGGTAGTTCAAAAGTGCACTTAAAGCTTGGCCTCGATGTGATAATTGATTTTTCTTCTCGGGCTTAAGTTGTGCTGAAGTGCACCCCAACTCTGGTAGATAAAAAATAGGGTCATAGCCAAAACCATTACTTCCAATAGTCTCTCGTAATATCTCGCCCTTCCAGTACTTTTCAATAATTATTGGGTTAGGATCATCCGCGTTTTGAACAAACACCATTGCACAACAAAAACGTGCGGTACGATTATCGTATTGATCCATATTTAAAATAAGCTTTGCAATATTCTCATCATCCTTTGAGTGCTCTCCAGCATATCTCGCAGAATAAATACCAGGCTCACCATTTAGCGCATCAACTTCTAACCCAGAATCATCAGCGAGAGCGGGTAATTTAGACTGTGAAGAGGCATTTCGAGCTTTAATTAGTGCATTTTCAATAAATGTAGTGCCAGTCTCAGGAATCTCATTTACCTGCATATCATTTTGAGACACTACACTGTAGTAACCCTCTAGCATTGCATTGAGCTCTCTTACTTTGCCTAAATTGCCTGTGGCAAGGATTATTTTTTTCATAGTGTATAATATTTTGAACAGAAAGATGGAGAAGAAATGACCCAAGACGAATTGAAAATTGAGGTAGCTAAAGCTGCACTTAAGTATGTCATTCCAGAGACTATTATAGGCGTCGGAACTGGATCAACAGCAAATTTTTTCATTGATCAACTTGCAACAATTAAAGACTCTATTTTAGGTGCAGTTGCGAGCTCCATTGATACTGCTAATCGACTTGAAGGTCATGGTATCAATCTTTTTGACTTAAACGAAGTTGAAGAAATTTCAGTATATATTGATGGTGCTGATGAATCAGACCAACAACTCAATTTGATAAAAGGCGGGGGTGGCGCGCTGACTCGTGAAAAGATTGTGGCTGCAGTCTCCAAGCAATTTGTTTGTATAGCAGACGAATCTAAACTAGTAAAGGTTATGGGAAACTTTCCTTTACCAGTTGAAGTTATACCAATGTCTTCTAGCTACGTAAAGCGACAAATTATTAAATCAATTGGAGGCGTTCCAGTTTTAAGAGAAGACTTTATAACTGACAATGGAAACTTAATACTTGACATACATGACCTCAACATTGAAGAGCCACAGATTCTTGAGAATAAACTTAATAATATCGTCGGAGTCGTAACCAATGGTCTCTTTGCAAACCGAGGTGCAGACATTCTTCTTTTAGGCTCAGAGAGTGGTGTTAAAACTTTAGTTTCTAATTAATTTTTCTATTTTTTATAATGCTAACTAGAATAAATTACTCTTATCTATAGGTACTAGAAACAATTAATTACTATTTTGTTCAAAAAATATATCAATTATTGATATATTTTCTATACTTTAACTATTTAAACATTTGTGTTATGATTAAATTCGTTAACATTAATTTCACTGAAACATTAAGCCCATGACTGACTTCACACCTTATAGCGCTCTTGTTGGAGGAATAATTATAGGACTTTCAGTAGTTTTCTATTTCTTCACTACTGGTAGGCTAGCAGGAATAAGTGGTATTTTTGAAAATGCTATCACTAACAGTGTTAATAGATTTTCTAATCTCTTTTTTTTATTAGGATTAGTTGTTGGTCCTTTGCTTTACTACAATGTCATAGCTCCAAAGGTGTCAATTGCTTTCAATATAACTGATTCATACACTCTGATTATTTTAGGTGGTCTCTTAGTAGGCTTTGGAACAAGACTTGGTGGTGGTTGTACATCTGGTCATGGAATATGCGGAATAGGTAGACTATCAACTAGCTCAATAATAGCCACAGTGATTTTTGTTGCTACAGGAATGCTAACTGTTACTATACTTCAACAATTTGGAATCTACTTATGAGTGATAAACTAATCTCTCTTTTAAGCGGAATAATCTTTGGAATAGGGCTGGTCATTTCTGGCATGACAAACCCTGAAAAAGTCTTAAGTTTTTTAAGTATATCTCATAGTTGGAGTGCGGAATATAAATGGGATTATTCTTTAATATTTGTAATGGGAGGCGCCATAATAACTGCAGCTCCATTCTTTTACTTCCTTAAGAATAAAGAAGTTTCATCCTTAGGTCTTAAGATTTCACTACCCGCCAAACAAGATATAGATAAAAAATTAGTTATAGGTGCCTCTTTGTTTGGAGTTGGCTGGGGATTAGTAGGATTTTGCCCTGGTCCAGCAATTTCAGCTATAGCGGTCTTTGATCCTATCGTGATAGTTTTCTTAGTATCTATGGCAGTAGGTGTTTTAGTTAAACAAAATATAATAAAATAAATTTATTAATATTTAATACACGCTTACATAATTTTTTTAGATCTATATGGCAAATCAAACTTTAGATATGTGTGGGTACCCATGCCCCATGCCTATTTTAAAAACAAAGCAAGCTCTTGCAAAAATGCAAACTAAAGAAATAATCACGGTTATTTCTAATGACCAAAGTTCAAAAAAGGACTTTGTTGCTTTCTGCAATCAGTTGGGGCATAAATTAATTTCTCAAGAAGATGATGGAAATAAAATCATCTTTAATATTGAAAAGAAATAGCGCAATAGAACCTTTTATCTGACTTGAACTGATTAACTCTAAGGTAATATTGACTGGGGGATTAATTTACCTCCAGTCGACTATCTTCCATCCCTTCTTTCGTGCCATTAATGTTAATTTAGCATCTGCATTAACCACTACTGCATTCTCTACTAGCTCTAAAAGGAGTATATCATTATGGGAATCAGAATAAAAAGTAGAATCCTTTAACGACTCACCATTTCGCTCCAACCATGGCATTAAATTTTCTATCTTACCTGACTTGAAACAAGGAATACCTGACACCTTTCCGGTGTATCGGCCCGATACAATCTCAGGCTCTGTAGCAATCAAATGATTAATTCCATATCTTTTAACAATAGGCGCTGTAACAAAAGTATTTGAAGCCGTAATAACAAGTACTGTATCTCCATTTTCTTTATGGCTATTAATGCAATCTTGAGCCTTTTTTAAAAAAATCGGCTCAATTTTTTGAGCCATAAATTTAAGATGAAATGCTTCTAATTCATCAATAGAATAGTGCGAGAGAATCTCAAAACTAAACTCTGCCCAGGCATATATATCCAATGATCCTAATTCGTATTGTTGATAAAAATAATCATTCTTTTTTTCAAAGGATTGACGGTCAGAAATTATGCCTTCATCGCATAAAAATTCACCCCACAAGTAATCACTATCTCCACCAATTAATGTGTTATCTAAATCAAAAATCGCTAAAGTCATATTTCTCTCTCTACAATATTTACAATTTCATCAATTGAATCAACCACCGTTAATAATTCAAAATGCTCTTTACTGACATAGGATTTTTCGACTAACTGCTCTATCCAAAGTAACAATGATTTCCAAAAACTTGAGCCATACAAAATTATAGGGATCTGTTTCATTTTGTGTGTTTGCATTAAAGTTAAGACTTCCATCAATTCATCTGCAGTTCCATAGCCTCCTGGGAAAAAGATGCAAGCACCAGCATACTTAACAAGCATGACTTTACGAGAGAAAAAGTATCCAAAAGTGATATTCTCATCTAAGTAAGGGTTGCTATTTTGTTCATAGGGCAATTTAATATTAAGGCCAATGCTTTTTGATTTTCCTTCATATGCTCCCTTATTAGTAGCACTCATAATGCCTGGACCACCTCCAGTAAAAACATTATATCCAGCACCTGATAGTGCCTTACCTAACTCATAGGCATCTTTATACAAAGGATCTGAAGACTTAATTCTTGCCGAACCAAAAACTGTTACATTGTTTTTAAAGGGCTCGAGACGCTCCTTTGCAGCCAATAATTCTGCGCCTACACTAACTAAACTCATAGCTTAGAAAACACAGCCGAGGCAGCACTGATAGTTTTATCAAGGTCATCATCAGTATGAGCTGCAGAAAGAAATCCAGCCTCATAAGCTGAAGGAGCAAGGTATACACCATGGTTTATCATGGCTTTATAGAATTTCTTAAATAATTCTATATCGCAGCTAGAAGCTTGCGAAAAATTAGTTACCTTTTCTTCAGAACTAAAAAATAACCCAAACATGCCACCGATACTGTTACTTGTCATCGGTATATTTCTTGCATGAGCAGCAGAAACAATACCTTTAACTAAATATTCTACTCGCCTACCTAAGTTTTTATAAAATGAATTATCGGCTTCCAAAGCACTCAACATAGCTAGACCAGAAGCCATTGAAAGTGGGTTACCAGAAAGAGTTCCTGCTTGATAAACTGGGCCAAGAGGTGCTATCTGATTCATGATGTCTCGTCTACCACCAAAGGCTGCAACTGGCAAACCTCCACCGATTACTTTACCTAGAGCGGTTAGATCAGGGACAACGTTATAAATCTCCTGCGCACCGCCCAAGGCAACACGAAAGCCTGTCATCACTTCATCAAAGATAAGTACAGCACCATAATCATCACAGACTTTACGAAGACCTTGTAAAAAACCTTCTTTAGGTAGTATGCAATTCATATTACCTGCTACAGGCTCAACAATAATGCAGCCAATTTCTTCTCCCATCTTTGAAAAAAGCGCTTCAACAAGTTCCAAGTTATTGTATTCAAGTGTTATTGTATGCTTTGCCAAATCACTCGGTACACCGAGGGAGGTAGGAACGCCCAACGTAAGTGCACCTGATCCAGCCTTAACCAATAAAGAGTCAGAATGGCCATGATAGCAGCCTTCGAATTTTAAAATTTTGTCACGGTTAGTAAAGCCTCGGGCTAAACGAATTGCGCTCATAGTAGCCTCAGTTCCTGAACTAACCATTCGGACAAGCTCTATTGAAGGTACTAGTTGACACACTTTTTTTGCAAGGGATGTTTCAATTGCAGTAGGAGCTCCAAATCCCAAACCCTTATCTAAAACAGCCTTTACTGCATCAATAATAACAGGATTAGCATGTCCCAAAATCATGGGACCCCAAGATCCTACATAGTCAATATATGAGTTTCCGTCAACGTCATAAAGATAGGCACCGAGACCTCGTTCAAAAAAAATTGGCTCCCCTCCTACTCCATTAAATGCACGAACAGGAGAGTTAACACCGCCAGGTATAAATTCTTTAGCTTCGTTAAATAAAGTTGACGATCGATTCATTAAAACTCCTGAGTATGGGTTATAGTTGGATAATGTTTTAAGTGAGTGATATGTGACCAAACAATGAGAACATTATCCAATAATAATTTCATATTCACAGTTGTTTTTGATAATGCAATTGCACGACTAGTGTCATCTAAAAGTTTAAATAAATATCTTTGAGATGTTTTTTCAATCACTTTATTTAGCTCTAAATTAGCACTATCATATTTTAAGACTTTTAACTTTATACCCTCAGTTAGTAATTGTTGTAAGCAGCTTAATACTTGTAATTCGTTACCATCAAATAATTCCGTTTCATATATTCTAGCAGGGTTTATAGCAATCTCGAGCAATAAGTTCTGCCAATTTTGATATTGAAAAAAGTAATCCCCCTCTAAATCCTGTATAGCTTTAAATGGAACGCCATGAGCACCTTCTAATAGCTGGAGGGCATCAAAGTCAGCTCTTACTTCTTTATCAATATTTTGTGAAAGCCAACTAGCACTTTCCTGGTCATATGTTGGATTAATATGAACAGATTGGCAACGAGATAATATAGTAGCTGGAAGGGAGTTGGCATTGTGAGCCAATAGAATGATAAGAGTATTTCTTCTTGGCTCTTCTAAAGTTTTCAAGAGGCTATTCGCAGCATTCACATTCATTTGATCAGCATAGAAAATAACACCAATCTGAAGCGCATCGGCAGTTTTTCCCAATGACTCACAAAATGCGCGCACTTGGTCAACTCGAATATCTTTAGATATAGCGCCTGAATCGTTTAACTCATTACGGCAATAAATTAAATTTGGATAATGCGATCGACGAATTAATACACTATATTCCAAAACCTCTCTAGGATTATCCTTCTTTAAAGTTAAACAGAGCTCGCATTGACCACAAGATTGTTCTTCACAAAGAAGTGTCTGAATAAGTTTCTGAGCAAGCTCGAATTTACCTATTTTTTCAACACCAGTAATAAGTAATGCGTGAGGAAAATGATTTTGATCAATCATTTTTTTAAGTTTTGAGTAAGCACTTTTATGCCATGGCAAAATCATAGTGACTCTAAAAGAGATTGAATTTGACTCTGAACTTCATCAATAGATCTTGAAGCGTCAATTAATTTTATTCGCTCTGGATAAAGCTTTGATCTCTCAATAAAACCCGACCTAACTCTCTCAAAAAAAGCCCTTTCTTCCTGCTCAATTCGATCTTTTGCCTTTCTAACTTCAATTCTTTTCATACCAATATCGACGCTAACATCAAGCAGCAATGTTAAGTCAGGTTGAAAAGTACCTTGAACCCACTCCTCAAGTTTAGTAATACGATCTAAATTGAGCATCCTACCTCCACCTTGATAGGCGAATGATGCATCAGTAAAGCGATCACTAATCACCCACCTTCCATCATTTAAAGCGGGAATTATTTTATTTTGTATAAGCTCATTACGAGAACTAAACATTAATAATAGCTCTGTATCACTGTGCATTTCTTTGCTACGTACATCGAGCAATAGGGATCTTATTTTTTCCCCTAAATCAGTACCTCCTGGTTCACGAGTTTTTACAACTTCTATCCCTTTTCGATGCAGATAGCTACAAATAAAGTCAATTTGAGTACTTTTACCTGCACCTTCAACACCATCAATTGTAATAAATTTTCCCTTATTCATACCTTGTGATTTTAGACTAGTTATTATTTAAGTATTTCTTGATATTTTCTTTATGTTCTTTGTAGCTTGACGCGAATGCATGACTACCATCTTTTTTTGAAACAAAATACAAGTCATTCCCTTTTTCTGGATGAAGAGCGGCATATAAAGACTGGTAACTGACAGATGAAATGGCACCTGGTGGAAGACCTTTATTTCGATAAGTATTATATAAACTATCTATCTTTAGGTCAGCTTTCTTAAGTGGCGGAGTATATTTATCTCCCAATGCATAAATAACTGTTGGGTCTGTTTGAAGTCGCATGCCTTCATTTATTCTACGTATAAAAACTCCAGAAATTAATGTTTTTTCATTATCAAGTGCGGTCTCATTTTCTATTAAAGAGGCCAGAATAATTGCATCATATTGAGACTTAAGTGGGAGGCTTTTATCTCTATTAATCCACAAATCAGAAACTTTTTGCTGCATTTCATTGTATGATCTCCTCAATACATTTTCAACGCTTTCTCCGTAGTTAAAATTGTATGTTTCTGGAAAAAACCAACCATCATAAGGTGCCTTAACCCCAATTGACTGCATAACATCTTCTAGAGAGCCTTTAGATTCAAGAGAAGGATCTAAACTTAGCTGTTCAAAATAATATTTAATAGTCTTACCCTCGATTAAAGTTACCTTTGTTGTCAGTACAGACCCATTAGAGATGTTATCTAGGAAGGCTATAATACTCATATTAGGAGAAATTTGATAATAACCAGACTTTAACTTTTTATTAGCACCAATAAATTTACTTAAAGATTTAAAAAATAGTCTTGATTTTATTAATTTTTTATCGCTGAGTTCTTTCGCAACATCACTTATAGAAGAGCCACTTTTGACCTGAAAGACTTCCGAATTTTTAGCAAGCATATCTTTCGAAACTAAAATCCAAGAAGTAACTATCAAGAGGATGACTAAAGCCAATAATCTCGAATAAATTTTATTCTTAACTCTTAAAAACATGTCCAAGATTTGATGTCTTGAGTTTTGCCTTTAAATGCAGCTTTAATTTCTTCTGTTAATGGATTGTCACCGAGACTATCGCCCTCTATATATTTTACTGATTGGATACCAATAACACTATTTGAAATAAAAACCTCATCAGCTTGTTTTAATTTATCAGTAGAAATAAGGTCTTCTTTTGCTTCAATATTTAGAGATTTAGCCAATTCTAGAATAAGTGATCTGCGACTTCCTACTACGCCGCATTTATCCAGTTTAGGAGTAAACAATGTATTTCCAATAAGTAGATAAATATTTCCTTGTGTAACTGAAATAACATTTTCATTTTCATCCAGCATAATACCTTCATCACTAGATAAATTTGATCGAGCTAAAATCTGCTCAAGCCTATTACAATGCTTTATTCCTGCTAACTGAGGGTTTGAGTGATAACCACTATCTGAAAACTCCAAGCTAAAAGAATTGTTAACTACTGTTTTTTTTATTTCTGAAATAATTACAACACGCACTGGGACAATATCATCTTTATAGCCATAACCCCTAGAAGAGTCTCCGCGAGAAAGGATCAACTTAACAATGCAGTTACTATAAGCAGATAAAGCAAATGCTTTATTAATATCACTAATCCAATCAGTTTCATCTACATTCTTAATATTTAATCTTTCACAGCCGATATTTAGGCGCTCTAAGTGGCTTGACCAAAAAAGAATTTGATTTCCTTTAGCGACACAAGTTTCAAATAAACCATCGCCATACTGCATATTTCGACTAAAGATGCTGATCTTTGATTGTTCTTCACCATTAATTAAAACAATTGGGTTCATTTCATAGGTTTTAGTGATCTTCAAGCAAATTATAGTCAAAGTAAATGAAACCTTAGTACTTCCTCTAAATTAGATTAACCCTCTAGCTAAAAGTATAAGAATCTAATTAGATTGATATGGAAATAGATTACTAATCCTTAATTTGATTCATAACATATTGCGTTAGAAGAGGGACAGGTCTTCCTGTAGCACCTTTTTTAGAACCGCCAAGCCACGCAGTTCCAGCAATATCTATATGCGCCCATCGGTAGTCCTTAGTATAACGAGCAAGG
>Ga0207991_1000145_pt1 | contig 47500 bp, 48 predicted proteins | sample ETN07SmetaG_FD_185786 | JGI IMG/M metagenome (GOLD analysis project Ga0207991, IMG submission 185786) | Marine microbial and viral communities from oxygen minimum zone, Eastern Pacific Ocean - ETNP2014F14-07SV275 (SPAdes) (version 2) | ecosystem: Environmental > Aquatic > Marine > Oceanic ...
AAAATTATTTTCATCAGAGTAGATTAGTATCCACGTCACCATGGATAGAAAATAACCATCTTCAGCTGATTGTTTTAAATATTTCAAAGCTTCTGGTTTTATTGGCTCAACATCTTTAAAAGACCGTCCATATATATTCTCATCTAAGTAAGCAGCATAACTGTATGCAATAGCAGGGTTATCAAGATCCATGTTTGCTATATTCTTTTCGTATCTTGAAAAGATATAGTTTTCTCCTTCACCGCCAATAAAGAAGGCTGGCGGAAATTGATAAAGACCTCGTAATTCAGGAGGATAAGCAACAAGAATTTCTTTTGCTACTTCACTTCCATCTTGAGCTTCTTTTAAAAGATATCTTGTTCCTGTGCAGTGATTAAAATTTAATAAATCCCGATCTTTTAATAAAGAAAACCATTCAATATTTCAATTAGATAATGAACTGGAATCTTCAATATTTGAAAATATGAAACCAGAATTAACGAGTTTTATAAATTCAAAATTTATTGAAAAAATAAAAATAGATAAAATCGTTAATTTAGTAGAAAAACCAAAAACTATCTACACGAACCAAGACAAGTATGAATACTTAAGTAAAAAAAATAAAAACTTAATAGATCTAAAAAATAAATTGGGATTAGACTTTGAATTCTAAACTTCCCAACCAGCCCTATACTCTCTAGTAACAAACTGATTTGCTTCATCAAAGTTTGTGATTTTCATATTTTCACCATCCCACAAGAGTTTTTTTCTTCCAGTATAATCAAAACCACCATTAGAAAACCCTAAGTGAGTAGAAGGATCCGTTTTAAACCTTAACATATAACTTCTGATTGCTATATTTCCCATAAGAACTGTTTCTGTCATAGGTCCAGAATAGTCAAAAGATGAAGTCAAACTTTTATGTTCTTCACTATTAAATCCTGACTTGCAAGCATCAATCCATTTTCTTTGATGTCCAAATTCTGGTTCAGGTTGATTATCAGTATCAAATCTTAAAGTTTCTCTATTTTTTCTGTATAGTTTAGGTGTTAATCCATATGTTCCAGAGGTAATAATACCTCTAGATCCAATCATCATTACCCCATTTCCACCACCTGGCTCACCTAATGATTCATTTACAGGAATAAGATCAGGATGTGGAGGTCTTATCCCTCCATCACACCATATCATTTTAATTGGTTTATAGTTTTTACTTGTTCTATCAAACTCCAGTGTTACGTAAGAAGAAGGAGGACATCCTTCAGGAATATACTCAGGACTCCACATTTTAATAAACACACTACCTACACTACACTCAACAGATTTAGGATATCCAAGACCAAGAGTTCTATAAGGAACATCTATAATATGACAACCCATATCTCCCAAAGCCCCTGTTCCATAAGCCCACCATCCTCTCCAATTAAACGGATGGTATGCATCAGTATAGTCAATTTTTGGTGCTGTACCAAGCCATAAATCCCAATCTAAATTATCAGGTGCTGAACCTCCTGTTGGTTTTGGAACTGGAATTCCTTGAGGCCATACAGGTCTATTTGTCCATACATATACTTTATCAACATCACCAATTAATTTTTTATTAAACCATTCCTGTATTTTAACCATACCAGAATTAGAAGCTCCTTGATTTCCCATTTGAGTAACAATTTTCTTTTCTCTAGAAGTTTCAGTAAGCATCCTAGCTTCTCTAATATTATGAGTTAAAGGTTTTTGAACATACACATGAATACCAAGATCCATAGCGGCAAGAGCCTGAATTGCGTGCATATGATCGGGTGAAGAAATTGTCACAGCATCCAAATCCTTTTCTTTATCAAGCATTTCTCGATAATCTTGATAAAAATTTGCTTTAGGGAATCTTTCTCTGGATTTTAAACTTTGTTTTCCTGTATCAACATCACACATAGCAACAACATTTTCAGCTCCTTGAATAGATGCATTCCATAAATCACTTGTTCCCTTACCACCAACACCTATACCTCCAATATTTAATGTATCACTTGGAGCTTGATATCCATTACCACCTAATACATGCCTTGGAACAATAAAAAAACCTGATGCTGCAATTGAGCCATACTTTATAAAATCTCTACGTGATTTGTTTGTTGATATATTTTTTTTCATAGTATTTTGTTAAGGTTAGTTTATTATAAATAAAATTATAATCTTGATATAAAATCACTCTTAATTTAGAAAATTTTTTTTTAACTTAATAATTCTTCAAGAACTAAGTAAAAATTAAAACCAAATCAAACAGTGAAAAATATAAAATTATCAATAATGATGTTCCTTCAATATTTTATTTGGGGAGCATGGTATGTAACTGCTGGAACATACATGGCAAAAATACTAAGCTCATCAGGAACTGAAATAGGAAATACATACAGTGCATTTGCTATTGCAACTATCATTTCTCCTTTTTTCGTAGGATCTATTGCAGATAGATATTTTTCCGCACAAAATATAATGGGTATTTTACATGTTATAGGAGGTTTACTACTAATCTATGCAACTCAGGTTACTTCCTCTTTTGCTTTTCTTATAATAGTACTAATCTATTCAATAGTTTATATGCCAACCGTTGCCCTTTCAAATAATATAGTGTTTGCTAATATCAGTGATACTGGTAGAGTTTTTCCAGTAATAAGATTTTTTGGAACTTTTGGATGGATTGTTGCTGGATTTATTATTGGAAAGTTACAATTAGAAAATAATATTTCTACCCTTCCCTTTACATTTTACATAGCAGCATTTGCATCGATATTACTTGGTATATTCTCATTTATTTTACCTGATGTACCGCCGAAAGGAAACAAAGAAAGTTCTAGTTTAGGACTAGAAGGTATAGAATTACTCAATGACAGATCATATTTAATTTTCTTCATCTCTGCTATATTAATATGTATTCCATTGTCTTTCTATTATTCATTTGCAAATGTTTTCCTAAATGATATAGGAATGGAAGGTGCAGCGGGCAAGATGATATTTGGACAAATATCTGAGGCTATCTTTATATTAACAATACCTTTTTTATATTATAGACTAGGAGTAAAAAATATTTTAATAATTGGAATTAGCGCATGGTTATTAAGATTTATATTTTTTGCAAATGGAGATATGGGTGATTACTATTGGATGCTTATGGCTGGAATCATCTTACATGGAATATGTTATGATTTTTTCTTTGTTACAGGTTATATGTACACAGAAAATAAAGCAAGTGAAAAAATAAAAAATGCAGCTCAAGGACTATTCACTGTTGCCACTTATGGAATAGGTATGGCAATAGGATCTTCTATGGCAGGATATATATCAGATTACTATACTATAAATGAGATAAAAAATTGGCCTGACATATGGATGGTTCCAGCATATATTGCTGCGGCTGTTTTATTATTTTTAATAATATTTTTTAAAGAAAAAAACAAACAATAATATCATGCAAAAAATTTCAATGCTCGGATCAGGATTTATAGCTAGATTCTATACTGATTCACTTCATGGTTACAGAAGTAAAGACAAAGTAGTTTCAATATATTCTAGGAGAAAAAAAAGTGCAAAAAAATATGCTAATGACTATGGAGTTAGTCATTGGACTACTTCTATGGAAGAATCCATATCACACAAAGATGTAGATGTTGTTTGTATTGCACTTCCAAATAACCTACACGAAGAAGCTGTTCACCTTTGCTGTAAACACAACAAGGCAGTTGTCTGTACAAAACCCCTTGGAAGAAATGCTAGTGAAGCAAAAAGGATGGTTGAATCAGTTGAAAAAGCTGGAATTTTTGCGGGTTATCTTGAAGATTTATGTTATACACCAAAGTTTTTAAAAGCTCTAAATAGCGTTAAAGGAGGTAGTCTTGGTAAAATTATTTGGGCAAAATCAAGAGAAACACATCCAGGACCTCATAGTGAATGGTTCTGGGATAAAGAACAAGCCGGAGGAGGTTGTATTCTTGACTTAGGATGTCACTGTATTGAAATAAGTAGAAACTACATAGGAAAAGACATTAAGCCAATAGAAGTTATGTGCTGGGGAGATACACAAGTAAAACCCATCGATGCAGAAGATCATGCAATAGGCTTAGTAAAATATGAAAATGGTGCAATTGGTCAATTTGAAGTTAGTTGGACATTTAGGGGAGGAATGGATCTAAGGGATGAAGTAATGGGAACAGAAGGCACCATATGGATAAATTCTTTTCTAAGAACAGGATTCGAAATGTTTACAACAGGAAAAGGAAGTGACTATATAGCTGAAAAAGCAGAATCAAACTCAGGATGGTTATTCCCTGTAGGTGATGAGTTAAATGAACTTGGATATAATCACATGTTTGCAGATATGTTTGATTGCATGGAAAATAATACAACACCTAAAGAAACTTTTTATGATGGATATATAGTAAATGCTATTATAGATGCATCATACGCTTCAATTAAAAGTAAAAAATGGGAACCAATAAATTTAGATTTATGGAGGGGAAAAGAAGGAGTAGAAAAAATTAATACCCTTGATAGCTATGATGATGAATATTATTTAATAAAAGAAGAAATGACTCATTATGGAGATAAAAAACTTATATTAAAAAATAAATCTGATGGAAAAATTGTTGAAAAAATTATTAAAAATTAATCTCAAAAAATACCTTTCCTAAGTATTATTTTATCCAATAAGTTACCTTCATTAAACTTTTTAAGCTTTTTAAGTTTAATTCCAAAAATTTGGGAAATTTCCCATAACGATTCTTCCTTTCTTCTAATATAAGTCTGAACTCTTCCCCTATTTCTTTTATTTACAAAATAGTATGGTACACCCATCTGTAATTTATGATTTGAACTTATATCATTGTATGAAAAGAATGATTTTTTTGAAATATTATACAATTTAAATATTTCATCCATTGTATCATCTGAATCTAGAATTATAGAGGGTAAACCATTTAATAGTATCATTTTTTTCTCTGCTATTAATTTAATTTTTTCATCAATCAAAGAATTTTGACTTGAACTAATAAATGATTTAACCTTAGAAATAACTGAACTTTTAATTTGACTGTATGAGTTTTTACTCTTTAAGGGTACAAGGAAAGAATAGACCTTATCTCTAGGCAATTCAGAAGATTTTAGCCATTTATTATATGATTTCAAATCATCTAAATTAACAGATAAACTCTCTGATAGATCTTCAATATTCTTAGTTTCATAATTTTCGTAGATAGTAAAATTATCATTATAACTCTCTTTATTAATTTCATCTTGATATGCAATTTTATGAGCTAAAAATCTTTTAATATACCAGTGAGTGTTCTTATTAATTTCCATTCTTTTTGAACCATAAGATTTTTCATCAAGAATTGATTTTGCTCCAGTTAACCCTGTCATATATGATAAAAGAGTAAAAATCCAATTATCAAAAACAAAATTACTGTTCTTTAAATATTTTGCAGCAGCTTTAGTTGAAGAAACTACATTACGTCTCTCATCTACAAGATTATTAATATTTAATCCATAGGTCTTTGCTGTAGTAGACTTAAACTGCCAAAATCCGACTGCATTTGAAGAAGACACAGCATCTGGTATCAATGAACTTTCCTGTAAAGACAAATATTTAAAATCCGTTGGAATATTTTCTTCTTCAAGAATTTCTTCAATTATTGGAAAGTATATATTGATTTTATCAATAATAGCATTAAAATATTTTCTATTTGCATGCAAAGCATCAACTTCAATTTGAATTTCATTTCTAGCATATTCATTTATTTTTAATCTTATCTTATCTAATGTCACTACTTCAGGAACTTGAGGTATATTTTGAGAAAAAACATTTATAGAGAATAATAATGGTAGAAAAAAAATTAATTTTTTATCCATTTTTTTTTATTAATGTTATTCCATCTCTGATAGGTAAGATTATTTTGGATACTCTTTTATCCTTTTTAATAATTTCATTGAAATTATGCATGATTTTGGTCAATTTATCATTTTTTAATTTCTCAATATCAACAACTTTACCGCTCCATAAAACATTATCTACAATAATAATTCCATTAGTTCTTAATTTTGGTAAAACCATTTCATAATAGTTTAAGTAATTTTTTTTATCTGCATCAATAAATACCAAATCATACTCATATTCTAATGATGAAATTATTTTTGTAGCATCTCCAATTAAATATTCAATCTGCTTATTTTTTTTAGACTCATTAAAAAAAGATTGTACTTTTTTTTCTAATGAAGCATCTTTATCAATTGTTATAATTTTACCTGAAGAAGAAAGCCCTTCAGACAGACAAAGAGCAGAATAACCAGTATACGTCCCAATCTCTAAAATCAAATTAGGATTAATTATTCTTGATAAAAAACTAAGTATTCTTCCCTGAACATGGCCTGATAGCATCCTAGGAGAGTGAACATTTAAGTGAGTATACTTATTTATTTTTTTTAAAAGATCAGGCTCAGAATCTGAATAGGATTCGACATATTTTTCTAAATTGCGACTAATTAAATCCATAACTACCAAATTAAAAATTAATTAACAATTAATGTATATATAATTTAAAAATGTATTTTAGAAGTAAAATTTAGTAAAATGAGATACCAACACATTAATAATAATCTATTTATAGAAAATAGACAAAAATTTATTGAATCTATAAAAAATAAATCTTCTGCAGTTTTTGTTTCCAATGATCTAATGCCAACTAACGCAGATGAAGAAATGCCATTTATTCAAAATACTAACTTATTCTATCTAACTGGAATTGATCAAGAAGATACATTTTTAATTTTAGCACCAGATTTTCCAGATAAAAACTTAAGAGAAATATTATTCATTAAAGAGACAAGTGAAGAAATTTCAATTTGGGAAGGTAATAAATTAACAAAAAATGAAGCTATCAAAATATCAGGGATAAAAACCGTATTATGGAATGATGAATTTTATAAAATTCTGCCTTTAATTATTCCAGAATCAAATAACCTTTACATAGAAAAAAATGAACATATCCGTTCAATCACTAAAGTTGAAACCGCCCAAGATAGATTTTATGGTTTTGTAAAAGAAAAATTTCCACTACAAAATTTTGAAAGATCATACCCTATACTCAGTAAACTAAGAATGGTAAAAAATAATATAGAAATTAAATTAATTCAAAAAGCCTGTGACATAACTGAAAAAGGTTTCAGAAGAATTTTAAATTATACTAAACCTGGAGTATGGGAGTATGAATTAGAAGCAGAATTTATTCATGAATTTATTAAAAACAATTCTAAAGGCTTCGCCTACCAACCTATAATAGCTTCAGGAATAAATGCATGCACACTTCATTATAATGAAAACGATTGTGAATGTAAACCAGGTTCATTAATTCTTGTGGATGCTGCAGCAGAATATGCAAATTATAAGTCTGATATGACTAGAACCATACCAGTAGATGGTAAATTTACAAAAAGACAGTTAGATGTATATAATGCCGTTTTAAATGTAAAAAATGAAGCTACAAATATCCTTAGACCAGGAATAACAATTAATGATTATCACAAAGAAGTTGGTAAAATTATGGAAAGTGAACTTCTAAAAATTAAACTTCTAGATAAAACTGATGTAAAAAAACAAGACCCTAAAAATCCTCTTTTTAAACAATATTTTATGCATGGGACTTCTCATCATTTAGGCCTTGATGTTCATGATGTTGGAAACTTTTATGTTGATTTAAAACCAGGAAATGTTTTCACTGTAGAACCTGGAATTTATATTAGAAGAGAAAACTTAGGAGTAAGATTAGAAGATAATATAGTTATTGGTGAAAAAAAGAATACAAATCTTATGAAAAATATACCTATACTTCCTAAAGAAATAGAGGATCTAATGAACCAATAAGTTTTAGTTCTACCCTATTGAGATTCTAATAAAGCTCTCAATAGATAGTTCCTTAGAGAAAGTTGCAAGATAACTTTTGATTGTTAATGAATTATCCTTAACAAATGATTGACTTAACAAAGTATTTTCTTTAAAAAACTTTTGAAGCTTACCTTGAGCAATTTTTTCTATTATTTGCTCAGGTTTACCTTCTTTTCTTGCTTGTTCTTTACCAATTTCAATTTCTTTCTCTATGACCGATTGATCAACCTTGTCTCTATCCAAAGCAATTGGATTCATAGCTGCAATCTGCATTGCAATATCTTTTCCGGCAGTAACATAATCTGTATTTGCAGTATTATTAATAGAAACAAGGACACCAAGCTTACTACCAGCATGAATATAAGGCACAATTTTTTCTCCACTCATAATCCGAAAATCTGAAATTTTTATTTTTTCTCCAATTTTCCCTACCATTTCAAGAATTAACTGCTCAATAGTAGATCCATTAATTTCTGAAGCTAATACTTCATCAATAGATTCAAGATTATTTTCAAATGCAACTTTCATTATATCTTGAGCTAAGGATTGAAAATCTTCATTCTTTGAAACAAAATCTGTCTCACATGTAAATGATAATATTGATGCCTGACTTTCATCTGAATTCAACTTGCATAACACTACTCCTTCAGAAGTTTCTCTGTTAGATCTTGCTACAGATACTTTTTGTCCTTTTTTTCTTAAAATATCTATAGCTTTCTGAAAATTACCTTCTGCTTCCACTAAAGCTTTTTTACAATCCATCATCCCTGAACCTGTCTTCTTTCTTAATTCATTTACATCTTTTGCTGATATATTAACTCCCATGATAATAATTATTAAATTATCTTTTAGATTTTTCTTTCTTAGCCTCTTTTGCTTCTTTTACAGCTGCTTCTTTTGCTGCTGCTTCTTTTGCATCCGCTTCTTTCTCCTGCTTTATTCTCATCTCTTCTTTAATTTTTTCTCTTTCCTCTAATCCATCAGATATCGCTGATGAAATGTATTCCATAATTATAGAAACAGAAGTGAAAGAATCGTCATTAGATGGAATCTCATAATCTATTAAATTTGGATCAGAATTAGTATCAACCATTCCATATATAGGAATATTTAATTTTCTTGCTTCATTTATAGCAATTTCTTCATGCTTAATGTCAACAACAAATAATGCTGCAGGGATTCTATTCAATGTAGAAATACCTCCAAGAACTTTTTCTAATTTATCCTTATTTCTAGATATCATTAACCTCTCTTTCTTAGAAAAGTCAATTTCATAAGTATCTTGACTTTCTTTACTTTCAATCGCTGAAAGTTTTTTTAATGATTTTCTAATAGTTGAAAAATTTGTGAGCATACCACCTAACCACCTTTCTGTTACATATGGCATATTTAATTTTTTAGCTTTTTCAAAAACAAAAGTTTTAGCTTGTTTTTTAGTAGCAACAAACATAATCTTTCTACCTGATTTAGCTATATTTTTTAACAAACTAGCAGCAGTAAAAGCACAATCAATCGTTTTATACAAATCAATAATATGGATACCATTTTTTTCCATAAAAATGTATTCAGACATTTTAGGATTCCATTTTCTAGTTAGGTGACCAAAATGAACACCTGCTTTTAATAAATCCTTATGATTAAGTTTTTCCATATTCTTATCTTTTAACCCATTGAAAGGCTTTTCTAGCTTTTTTTCTACCATATTTCTTTCTTTCTACCATTCTTGAATCTCTAGTAAGGAACCCTGCTTTTTTTAATATGGATCTAGTTTCTTCATCATTCTTAACAAATGCTCTAGAAATAGCAAGTCTTATTGCTTCTGCCTGACCCTTAAGGCCACCACCATAAACATTAACTTTAAAATCAAACTTTCCTTTAGCATCAATTACTTCTAGAGGCTGTTTTATTATTAATTGTAATAATTCAGAAGTAAAATATTTTTCGAAATCAAGACCATTTATTTTAAAAACTCCCTTGCCTAATTTCATATATAATCTAGCAATTGATTTTTTTCTTCTTCCTACTGAACTAATTAATTCCATATTAAATATTTATCTCTTTTGGGTTTTGACCTTCATGTGGATGATTAGCATCTTCATATACAAATAAATTTCTAAATAGTTGCCTCCCCAATCTATTTTTAGGTAACATTCCTTTTACCGCTTTCTCAATAATAAATTTTGATGATTTATTGTCCTTAATTTGTTGTGGTGTAGTAGTTCTTTGTCCTCCAGGATATCCTGTATGCCTCACATATTTTTTATCTTTCCACTTATTTCCAGTCATTTTAATATTATCAGAATTTATAACGATAACATAATCTCCACAATCAGTATGAGGAGAAAATGAAGGTTTATTCTTACCTCTCAAAATTTTAGCAATTTCAGAGGAAAACCTACCAAGAATTTTACCATCAGCATTAGCAACATACCAACCCTTCTGAATTGAATCCTTATTTACATACTTTGTTTTAAAACTATTTGAATCCACAGTATTCTTAAAAATGTGAGCAAAAATAAATTTATTAATAATTAAAAACAATATTTAGTCATTAAATATTAGTAAGATTTTGTTTAAACCTTAGGTAAAATTTTTGATATTTTTTTCTTTTTTATTTTCCCTTTTTTAGCAAGTTTTAAATTAAATGAAAATTCTGAACCTAAATCAGTTTTGCTACTTAACTTTATTTTACTATTATGACCTTCTATTATATGCTTTACAATAGCTAATCCCAATCCTGTACCTCCTCTCTGTTTAGATCTACTCTTATCAACTCTATAAAATCTTTCAAAAATTCTTTTTCTATCATTTTTAGGAATGCCTTTACCTTTATCTTTAATAATAATTCTTGCTATTTTTTTTCTCTTCTCACACTCCACTACAACTTCAGAATCAGAATCTGAATACTTGATAGAATTTGTAACTAAATTTTTAATAACTTGATATATTTTATAATAATCAGCGAATACCACAATTAATTTATTTTCATTCTCTTTATATACAAGTTTAATATTACGAGAATATGCTCGTGGTTCAAGTTGATCTAAAGATTCTTTAATTAAAGAAATTATATCAAAATTTTCCATTTTCATTTTAATATCTCCACTTTCCATCTGAGAAATTGTAAGTAAATCTTTAACCAATAAATCTAAATGATCTAAACTTTTAGCAGCCTTTTTTAAGAAATCTGATCTAATATCTTCTGGAACATCAGCATTATCTAATAATGTATGGACAAACCCTTGAGCAGCAAAAATTGGAGTTTTCAATTCATGAGAGACGTTCTGAAGAAATTCCTTCCTGTATCTTTCTAAATTTTCCAACTCATCAATTTCTAATTGTTTAAGTTTAGCATAATCAAAAATTTCAGTATTAATTCCTTTAAGAGGATTAATTTCCTTTAATAGAGAACGATCACCATCAACTGTATCAAATTCCTTATTTCTAATCTTTTGAAAAGAATCATATATTTTTTTTATTTTTTTATCAAAAAGATTTTCAGTAATAATAGCAAAAAGTAATGTCGAACTTGAAAAAGAGATTATAGCTGCACTAACTAACTTAATTCCAGCATCTACCCCTAAAATAAAAACAGTTAATGTTGTTATTAAACCAACAATAAATCCAAAAAGTATTGATATAGCTTTCGAGTTATTCATAGTCTACATTAGAACGTTATAATGAATCATAATCTATAAATTTATAACCAACACCTTTTATAGTATTAATATAATGATTACCAATTTTTTCTCTGATTTTTCTAATATGAACATCTACTGTTCTTGGTACCACTTGAACATCCGTTCCCCATATATTTCTTAAAAGTGAATCCCTACTATATACTTTTTTTGAATTTGTAGCTAAAAAATATAATAATTGAAACTCCTTTTTAGGAAAAAATATTTCATTATCATCAAACTTAACTACATGACTCTCTTTATCAATCAATAAGTTTCCAACTTTAATAACTGTATTTGATTCATTAATAAATTTTTTCTTATAAAAAGAATTAATTCTACTAATTAATGCTCTTGGTTTGATTGGTTTTATTATATAATCATCAGCACCAGCATCAAAAGCAGCAACCTCAGAATATTCTTCTGATCTAGCAGTTAAAAATAATATCGAAGATGATGATAACTTTTCGATTTTTCTTAAGTTAATACATGTTTCAATGCCGTCCATTCCAGGCATCATTATGTCAAGTAAAATTAAATTTGGTTCTATTTTTTCAGCAATTTTTATAGCTTCTTTTCCAGAATTAGCAGTTTCAACAAAATAACCTTCAGTTTCAAGATTATACTTCAAGAGTACTAGGATATCTTTTTCATCATCAACTGCCAATATTTTAAAATGCGACTTTTGTGACATGTTGTAATTTAAAAATAAAAAAAATATAATTTTTAATTAATATTAGAATAATCTAATATTTCTATTTCAAAAGTTCCAAAATTCATTTTAGCAGATAATTTTAAAGGAACTTTGTTTTTATCATCAGAAAGCCAAAACTTAACAGCATCTTTTTCCTTAAATAATTTATTTTTTGGAATTTCAGGAACAAAAAGAAGAGAATTAATTTCACCTATTTTAGTTTTAATAACTTCTCGCCTTAAAAACTTCATTTTGTAGTCAAACTTTTCATTATCCTCAAAGTAAGGAATTGAAATTCTTATATTACTAGAAATATTTTTATAATCTAATGATCTTAAATAGACAAGACTTGCAATCCAATAATTCATAAAATATGAACGAATTATTTTTTGAATATCGTCTTCAAAATGTAAGTTGTATGACTCAATAGATTTTTTTAAATTTTTATCAAGTCTTATTATTTCAACACTATCAGATTTATTAAAATTTAATATTTCATTTTTTTGATATTTACCCTCTAACAAATACTTATAAAATTTTAAAGGCTTTAAATTACTAGTATCTAAATATACTCCCCAATTATCACGAACTGTAAAAAAAAAATCAAAAATCCCAACAGATCTACCATAAACATTTACTTTATAAGTAGGTAAATTATTAACTAAATGAAGATCCTTATCAATAGTCAACGTCGCTTCACCAGCATTTAAAAACCTAAACATCACTTTATACTTAATACTTTCCCCTTTATTAACAATAGGACTAATGTTAGAAAAAGAAAATAGCGAGATAAAGAAGAAAAATATAAATATCTTACTCAATAGATTATATTAAAAAAAGAAATTGGTTTTAAAATACAAAAATACCAAATTAAGATATGTTATATGGCAATATTTAAAGAACTTTAAGTTAAATAATATTAAATAATACTAAAAATATTAGTATAATATTAAATTACTATTTATTTTAGCAAAAAAATAAATATAATAGAAATGAAAGAATCGAAAGAAAAATCAAAAGCATTAAATCTAGCAATCGAAAAACTTGAAAAAACATACGGACAAGGAACTATAATGAAATTAAGTGATGAAAATATTGTTAAAATACCAAGCATACCAACTGGATCATTAAGCTTAGATATTGCACTTGGAATTGGGGGAATACCAAAAGGAAGAGTAGTCGAAATATTTGGACCTGAATCATCAGGAAAAACAACACTTGCCATGCACTGCATTGCTGAGGCACAAAAAAAAGGAGGTATAGCTGCATTTATAGATGCAGAACATGCATTTGACAAAACCTACGCTGAAAACTTAGGTATAGATACTGAAAATTTATTTATTTCTCAACCAGATAATGGAGAACAAGCATTAGAAATAACAGAACATTTAATTAGATCTAATGCCATTGATATAATCGTAATAGATTCTGTTGCCGCATTGGTACCAAGAGCTGAAATAGAGGGAGAAATGGGAGATAGCATGATGGGACTTCAAGCTAGGTTAATGTCACAAGCACTTAGAAAACTAACAGGTGCAATTCACAAATCAGGTTGTGTATGTGTGTTCATAAATCAACTAAGGCACAAAATTGGAGTCATGTTTGGCAATCCAGAGACAACGACAGGTGGTAATGCTCTCAAATTCTACTCATCAGTAAGATTAGATATAAGAAGAATTGGACAAATTAAAGATGGTCCTGATAATATTATGGGTAATAGAACAAAAGTAAAAGTTGTAAAAAATAAAGTTGCCCCTCCGTTTAAAGTTGTAGAATTTGATATAATGTACGGGAAAGGAATCTCTAAATCAGGAGAAATACTTGACCTAGGAATAGAATTAGAAATAATACAAAAATCAGGATCTTGGTTTTCATACAAAGCAGAGAAACTTGGCCAAGGAAGGGATTCAGTAAAAACAATACTTGAAGATAATCCAGAACTTATGAGTGAATTAGAGACAAAAATTAAAGAAAAATTAAGTTAACAAATTTTAATTTGACCTTATAGCTTCAACAGGATCCAACCTAGATGCAAAAATAGCTGGAATTAATCCAGCACATATGCCAATTATAGTAGAGATTGAAATTCCAAGAATTACATTAGTAAGTGAAATTCTTAGATCAAAAGATCCTAAATCAACAAAAGTTATTAAAAAAACAAATATTAAACCAATAACACCTCCTATTATACTTAAAAATGAAGACTCAAATAAAAACTGCATCAATATAAAATAATTTTTTGCTCCTAAGGATTTTTGTAAACCAATTATAGGAACCCTCTCCTTCACCGAAACAAACATAATATTTGCAATTCCAAAACCACCTACAAAAATAGAAAAACTACCAATTACCCAGCCAGCAATACTAATAGTACTAAAAATAGAACTAACAAAACCAGTTAAATATTCAGGCCTATTTATTGCAAAATTCTCATCTTCAGTTGGTTTAAGTCCCCTTCTTGCTCTCAACATACCCTTTAGCTCATACTCTAAGTTTTCTAAACGAGGATCTAATTCAGAATTTCCTTTTACAACCAATGCTGCATTTGATCCCTTCTGACCAGTTCTATAAATTTTTTTAAAACTATTAAAAGGAACTCTCATATTCCTATCATTAGAATCCCCCCCAACAAAACTCTCTCCTTCTTCTTCTAAAACACCAATAACTCTAAATTTTACTCCTTTAATTTTAATTTCTTTACCAATAGCATAATCAGAATTTTCAAAAAGATCTTGCATTATTTTATATCCTATTACAACATAATTTGAACCTAATATCGTTTCATTTTCTGTATAATATCTACCAGAAATAATTTTATAATCATTAATTTCTTTTGAATCATAAACTATACCAATAAGAGTTACTTCACTACTACTATTATTAAGATATTTTATGGTTAATCCCTGTCTAAACACCAGAATTTCTACTGCTTCAGCATGTTTTAAATTTTCTTTTAAAAAAGTATATTCCTTATAGGTTGGATGAGGTCTTTTCCAAAATTTCCACCATTCATAACTCGGATTATCAAACTCCCAAGGCCATTTCTCAACTCTCAAATTATCTGTACCTAAAAAATCAAGACTATTCTGAATACTATCCTCTAAAGAATCTACTAGGGATAAAACAGCAATAATGGTAAAAATTCCAATTGTAACACCCAATAAAGACAACAATGTTCTTATAGGATTTGCTATAATAGAATTAAAAGAAAACAAAAGACTTTCTAAAACTAGTCTTATAAATAATTTCATATATTAAATTTAAATTATTTAAAGTATATAAAAACAATTAATTAGCTTTGCAAACTTCAAAAGTAAGTTAATTTATTAAACAAATTAATATGAAACTCTCTGAATTTGATTTTAAACTACCTGCAAATAGAACAGCTCTTCATCCTGCTGAATATAGAGATGAATCTCGACTAATGGTTGTCCATAAAGACACTGGAAAAATAGAGCACAAAATATTTAAAGACATAATTAAATATTTTAATGAAAGCGATGTTCTTATATTAAACGATACTAAAGTATTTCCTGCAAGACTTTATGGTCAAAAAGAAAAAACCGGAGCAAAAATTGAAGTATTTTTATTAAGAGAACTAAATCCTGAACTTAATTTATGGGATGTTTTAGTTGATCCTGCAAGAAAAATAAGAGTTGGTAACAAATTGTATTTTGGTGAAGGAGAATTAGTAGCTGAAGTAATTGACAATACCACATCAAGAGGAAGAACAATAAGATTTATTCCTGAAGATCCTAATAGACATTTCCATGATATAATACACGAATTTGGACAAACACCTCTAAGTAAAGAAATAAAAAGAAAAGTAGACAAAAATGATGCAGAAAGATTCCAAACAGTATATGCCAAAAATATTGGTGCAGTTGCTCCTGCTGCTGCAGGTCTTCATTTCACTCAAATTATACTAAAAAAATTAGAACTTCTTGGTATTAATATTGCAACAATAACTTCTCATACTAGTTTAGGAACTTTCAAGGATATTGATGTAGAAGATTTAACCAAACATAAGATGGATTCTGAAAATTATTCAATCCCAGAAGAAACATGTAAAGTTGTAAATGAAGCACTAAAAAATAATAAAAGAATATTTGCCGTTGGAACTTCTTCAATGAAAACACTCGAAACAGCAGTTTCAGCAAATGATACCCTTAAACCAAATTCTGGATGGACTGATAAATTTATTTTTCCACCGTATGAATTCAAAATATGTAGTGGAATGATCACCAATTTTCATTCTCCTAAATCCACATTATTAATGATGGCTACTGCATTCGGAGGATTTGATTTAATAATGAAATGCTATAAATTGGCAGTTAAAGAGAAATATAAATTCCATACATATGGAGATGCTCTACTTATCATATAGTTCCCCAACAAATGAAAAAATATCTTATTTTAATGGCAGCTGGTTCAGGAACCAGAATGAATAAAAATACACCAAAACAATTTATTGAAGTATCAGGAATTCCTATAATAGTATATACTTATAAACAATTTAAAAATATTACAAACTTAAAAACCATAATTGTACTTCCAGAAAATAAGTTTGAATATTGGAAAAATTATATATCAAATATTTTAAAAGAAGAAAATGTAAAATATGTAAAAGGAGGTAATAAAAGATTTATTTCTGTTAAAAATGGATTAAAAACAATATCTAATAAAGAAGGAATTGTAGCTATTCATGATGGAGTTAGACCACTTGTCTCAGAAACATTAATAAAAACTTTATATGAAAGTGCAAATAAACTAGGTAATGCTATACCATATACACCCGTAATCAATACATTAAGAAAATATACAGAAGAATCAAATCTCATAGTTGATAAAAATAATTATATTAATATACAAACTCCTCAAGTTTTTAAAATAAAAAATATTCTAAATTCATTTGAATTAATAAAAGACTCTAATTACACAGACGAATCTTCTGTAATTGAAAAATCAGGAGAAAAAATAAATTTAATACTTGGAGAAGAAAAAAATATAAAATTAACAAATGAGTTTGATTTAGAATATTTTAGAAAAATTATTATCTAATATTCATCTTCATTAAAAAAGAAATCATCTTTTGTAGGATAATCAGGCCAAATTTCTTCTATATTTTCAAAAGGATGGCCATCTTCTTCTAATTCTTGAAGATTTTCAGTGACTTCTGCTGGTGTACCAGTTCTAATTGAAAATTCAATCAATTCATCTTTTGTTGCAGGCCAAGGAGCATCTTCAAGATGATTAACAAGTTCTAAAGTCCAATACATTTTTTTTAAATTTAAAATTCAGGCTCAAAAAAATGATTTTAATTTGATAAAATCAAATAAAATCGAAATTATTTTACTTGTCATAATTATTTGTTTTACTTTTTAAGTATACTTTTGCAAACGAAATAAAAATATATGGCAAATCATAAATCATCAATTAAAAGAATTAGATCCGATGAAGCTAAAAAGCTAAGGAACAAATATCAACATAAATCAACAAAAACACTTATAAAAAAGTTTCAACAAGAAACAAAAAAAGCTGCTGCAAAAAAACTATTGATAAAAACTGTATCTATGATTGATAAATTAGTAAAAAATAATATCATTCACAAAAATAAAGCTAGCCACTTAATATCGCAATTAGTAAAGCAAGCTAATGCTTTGAAGTAAGCTTTTATTATCTTTCTAAAAATGAAAAGATTATTAATAGCAACTTCAACAATACTATTATCAATAATATATTATTTCTATTCCATTGAATTAGAAAAAAAAGCTTTTATTCAAAATATTAATGATCAAAGAATTGAAAAAAATGAAGATATATATAAATCCGAATCATCTCCTTTATTTAATTCTGATTATAAAATACAATATTTTCCTCCAAATATAGATTTTAAAGTTCTTGCTAAAATTAATAGGCTAGCAAATAACGACACTATAAAATTTATAACATCTAAAGGAACCACTAAAGTGTATTTGAAGTTTGCATTATTAGAATTTAAACTAAAAGGAAAAATTCATAAACTTCCAATATATAAGCCATCTAAACAATCTGATAAAAATGAAATTTTATTATGCTTTAATGATAAGACTAATGGCATCTCTACATATGAAGGTGGTAGATACATAGATATTAGCTTTAAAAATGCACAAAGAATCGAAATAGATTTTAATAAAGCTTACAATCCATTTTGTGTTTACAATGCAAAATACATATGTCCAATTCCTCCAAAAGAAAATTTTATTAATGAAGAAATAATAGCTGGAGAAAAAATATATTTAAATTAATAATACCCAAAAGTAATATACATCCCTATTTTCACTAATTTTATTAAATAAAAAAAAATTTATGAAGATTTCTCTTAATTGGCTTAAAGAATTCATAAAAATATCTGAAAATCCTCAGAAAATTGAATCCATTCTTACAGAAACTGGACTTGAAGTTGATGAAGTAATAAATATAAATCCAAATACAAAATCATTAGAAAAACTAATTGTCGGAGAAATAAAATCAATAAAAAATCATAAAAATGCTAATAAACTAAAATTAACACAGGTAAATATTGGGAAAGATGATTTATCTATTATTTGTGGAGCAAATAATATTGAAGTCGGTCAAAAAGTGGTAATCGCTAAAATAGGAACTGAAATAAATCATGTAAATGATAAAAAAGTTAAAATCAAAAAAGCAAAAATTAGAGGAATAAATTCTTTCGGAATGATATGTGCAGAAGATGAAATAGGAATAGGACAGTCTCACTCTGGAATAATTATATTAGATCAAAATGCAAAAAATGGTGAGAAAGCAATTAGTCATCTTAACTTGAATAAAGACATAATATTTGATATTTCTCTAACACCTAACAGAGCTGATGCAGCATCTCATCTTGGAGTTGCAAGAGATCTAAAGGCCGTTCTAAATAAAGATATTACATTACCTGATGTATCTTCTTTTAAAGAGAAAAAAAAATTAGATATTGACATTAAGGTTATAGATGAAGAAGCCTGTCCTAGATATTCAGGATGTGTTATTGACAATGTAAAAATAGGTGAATCTCCATCTTATATTAAAAACTATTTAATTTCAATAGGATTAAGTCCAATAAATAATATTGTTGACATTACTAATTATGTGCTCCATGGTATTGGTCAACCAATGCATGCTTTTGATTACGATAAAATAAAATCAAAAAAAATACAAATTCAATTTGCAAAAAAAGGTGACAAATTTAAAACATTAGATGGTATTGAAAGAAAACTTAATAATGCAGACCTAATGATATGTGACAGTAATAATCCTATATGCATTGCTGGAGTCTTTGGTGGTGAATATTCTGGAATAACAAATAATACAAAAAGAATATTTTTAGAAAGCGCTTATTTTTCATCATCCCACATAAGAAAATCAAGTTTAAACCATCAATTAAAAACCGATGCATCCTATAGGTTTGAAAGAGGAACTGATCCAAATATTACTGTTTATGCTCTAAAATTAGCATCTATATTAATACAAAAATATTGTTCAGGAGAAGTCTCATCACCAATAATTGATGTTTATAAAAATAAAATAAATGATAATACTTTTAAAATTAGAATCGATAGAATTCATAAATTAATAGGACAAAAAATTGACAAAAATGAAATTTTTAGAATTTTAAATGCTTTAGATATTAAAGTTAAAGAAAAAGGAAAAAATATAATTGTTTCAGTACCACGGTACAGAACAGATGTAACACGAGAATCAGATATTGTAGAAGAAATCTTAAGAATTTATGGATATAATAAAATAAAAATATCAGATATTAATAGTAGTTCTTTTTTATCTCGTGAAAGCAATTCTTCTATAATGAACAACTACTTATCAAAAGTAATGAATTTACTAGTTGGAAATGGATTCAATGAAATTACAACTAATTCACTTACTTCATCTAGACATAGAAATAATAATTTTTGGAATGATGAATTTACCATTGAAATGGTTAATAAACTAAGTGATGAACATGCAATACTCAAGCAAAATTTACTATTTACAGGACTTGAATCTATTAAATACAACATCAATAGAAAACAGAATAACTTAAAATTTTTCGAATTTGATAAAACTTATAATAAAATTGATGGTGAAATTAATGAAAACAGAAAAATTGGTATTTACATGAGTGGACTGTCAAATGAAGAACATTTTAGTTCAAAAAGTAAAATTATATCATTCTTTGATATTTATAATACCATAAATAAAATTATGATTCAAGCGAACATATTGAATTATAAAACAATGGCTGGTAAATCCAAGATACTAGATGAATGTGTAGAACTAGAAATTGATAAAAAAACTATTTGTACTATTGGAAAGGTAAAAAAAGAACTTCTTAATTATTTTGAAATAAATCAAGATGTATATTTTGCTGAAATAGAATGGAATAATTTTATAAATAACCTTGATAATGATTTAAAATATATAAAAATATCAAAGTATCCAGAAGTTAAAAGAGATCTTTCAATAGTGCTAGATAAAAAGAAAAGCTATAATGATATTTTGGAGATTATTGGAAAGAATGATAAAATTATAAAAAACATATCTCTATATGATGTCTATGAAGGTAAAAATATCGGAAAAAATAATAAAGCTTATGCTCTAAGATTTGTACTCCAAGAAAAAAACAAAACACTTGATGATAAAATAATAAATTCTATAATGAGTAATTTGATAAAAGAATTTGAGAAAAAACTTAATGCAGAGATAAGAAAATAAAATGTCTAATTCATTAAATTCAGAGATACAAACATTAGAATCTAAACTTAAAATGTTAGTATCTAAATTAGATCAATTAGAATCTAACTATAAAAAAATTAATGAGGATAACTCAAAACTTGAAGTTTCTATTGCTATAAAAAATTATCAACTTAAAAAGCAAACTATACAAAGCTCATTTTCAAGTAAAAATTTCAATACTGATCAAAAAGAAAATAAAAAAATCAAAGAAAAAATTGATTCTACAATAATTGAGATTGAAGAACTAATAAATAATTTAAATTAAATGGAAAAATTATCTATTAAAATCATGATTGGAAATCGTGCCTATTCTATGAAAGTACCTATGGAGGAAGAACAAAAAGTGAGATTGGCAGCAAAAGAACTTAATAAAAAAATAAGTGAAGTTGGAAAAAAAATGAATATTCAAGATCTTCAAGATATTTTAGCAATGATATCCTTTGAGCTTACTATAGATGCAAATAAATCAAATTATAAAATTCACGAAAATCATAAAGCTCAAGAAAAAATAAATACACTTATAAAATTAATAGATGAAAAAATAAATTAATTACTCAGGCGTTTTCTCATCAGGCCATTCCTTTTTAAAATTAGACCAATAATCCTTTATAGTAGATTTAACTTCTTTCCTTAACCAAAGTAAACCAATTAGATTAGGTACAGTCATTAAAGCGATAGTAATTAATGAAACATTCCAAATTATTGTGGTATCAGCAAAAGATGCAATGAAAAAGCCTACTACATAAATTATTCTATAATATATTACAGATCCAGCACCAAAAAGATAAGTCATAGCCCTATCTCCATAATAAGACCAAGCTATTGCAGTACTAAATGCAAATAAAAGCAATCCAATACTAACAATATAATTACCATAATTACCTAAAAACCCCCTATCAAAAGCAAGAGCAGTCAAAGGAGCACTATGAACTAATGATTTACCTTCAACAATTATATTATCCTGAACTTTCCCATCTTGAACAGATAATTTGCCAGAAATCAAATTTTTATTATTATCGTAGAAAATTACATCTTCAGCTAAAGATCTTGCGTGAAGTATAGATAAATCTTCATTTAAAATTCCATTTATGACTTCAATATTTCCAGAAAATTTAACTTCTTTTTCAAGAACTTTCCCCTCATTATTTAGAAAATTAAAAAGCCTTGATTTATCAAAAGAATCTTTTTCATCATAAACTTTATTTAATATAATCAAATCAGCTTTTGCAAACGTATTTTGATGTTTTTCACTCCAAACACCTGAAGACAACAATACTAAACCTGTTATTGTACAGATGATAATCGTATCGATAAAAGGTTCTAAAATTGCAACAAGTCCTTCAGATACTGGTTCATTAGTTTTAGCTGAAGCGTGAGCTATTGGTGCAGACCCTTGACCAGCTTCATTAGAGTAAAGACCTCTATTAACTCCTCTTGATATAGCAAAAGATATTGATGCACCTAAAAAACCGCCTACTGCAGCACTACCAGAAAAAATCTCTGCAAAAATTGAAATAAATGATGGAATAATATTTTCATAATTAAATAAAATAACTGAAAATGCACCTAAAATATAAACAACAGCCATAAATGGAACAAGCTTCTCTGTGATCTTAGCAATTCTTTTAATCCCACCAATAATTACAAATCCTAATAAAATTGCAAGGATACCTCCAGTAAGCATCTTATTTATCCCGAATGAGGCTAACATAGAATTTGAAATACTATTTATCTGAGGAAGATTTCCTGTACCAAAAGAAGAGAGGACGGTGGCAAATGCAAATAATATACCTACCCATTTTAGATTTACTTTATTGCCAAATAGTCTAAAATCAGCTTTTTCCATAAAGTACATTGGACCACCTGACATTGTTCCATCTGATATTTTTTCTCTGTACTTATGCGATAATGTCACTTCAACAAACTTTGTTGTCATACCTACCATTGCAGTAACTAACATCCAAAAAAGAGCGGCAGGTCCACCTAGATGAATAGCAAAAGCAACTCCTGCAATATTTCCTGTTCCAACAGTTCCAGATAATGCAGTAGTTAATGCCTGAAAATGAGAAGTATCACCTTGATCTCCTTTCTTATCAAACTTACCTCTAACTACTCTTAAAGCGAAAGTAAAGTATCTTATTTGGGGAAATTTTAAATATAATGTAAAGAAAATACCAGTACCAAGTAATAATGGAACAAACCAAGAAGAACTTCCCAAATATTGATCAATAAAAATTAAAAATTCATTAAGTTCCTGCATAATATAAATTTAATTTAAAAGTCTTAAAATCAAATTTTTCCTTCAATATATTTAAGAATTTTATCTTTATAGAAGTTGGATTTTTTTATAATATTTTCTGCTTCTTTCATAATCCCTCTATCTTCTGACATTCCTTTTAAATTTATTTTAACATTCAGGTAAGCTCCATAAATAGCTGAATATGTACATAAACAAGCAACACCAGCATCTGATATTGAGTTTGGATTTCCTTCCTTTGCAAGTTTATCTATCAACTCATAAGATGAGTATGATTTTTTCATTACTCTTAATGGAACTTCAGCAGCATAAAGAGAAGATTCATTTATAGAATTTGATCTTATTTTTATTTCTTCTTTAGTATTTTTTGGTAATTTCAATGACTCCATAATTTTATTAAATGCGACAGAATCCTCATCAACTAAATCTAATAAATCATTTCTAATAGAATTAATCTGATCAGCAAGATCACTAAATAAATCAACCTTATCCTCCCACCCCCTTTTATTTGCTGATAAATTTGCAACCATTGCACCTAAAGATGATCCTAATGTACCTAAATAAGCGGATACTGATCCTCCTCCTGGAGCTGGAGATTCTCTTGTAACTTCATCAGAAAATTCTTTTACTGATAAATCAATCAATTTATTTTTTTTACTCACAATGCTATTCAAATAATATTCTAGAATATTTTTTTTAGAATTAAACTCCTTTACTTCATTCAAACCTAACGATTCTATAGCAATACTAATAATATCACTCTCTGGAATACCAATTGATCTATTTTGTTTCTTCAAAAAATACTTTCCTGCATCTAGCATTGATTTTAAAGGTATAAGTCCAACAAGTTCAGATCCTGTTACTCTAGCACCTCTTTTCTCAGCCTTTTTTACAACTTCATCAAATACAACATGAATCGGTGTTTCGGTAATGTTAGTTAAGTTCATTGAAATTTGAGATACACCAAATTCCTCTATGTACCATCCAATAGCTTTTACATATTTTAATGAGCCCGGTATTGTTTGAGGATTTCCATCATTATCATATATTATATCTCCAATAACTGGATGTCCTTTTCTTTTTATTCTTCCCTTTTCCCTTACATCAAAAGCTATAGCATTTGCAAGCCTAGTAGATTTAGTATTCAAATTAATGTTATAAGCTATTAAAAAGTCTCTTACTCCAAGAGCCAATGCACCAGATTTTTTATTAAAAACAGTGGATCCAAAATCTGGCTTCCAATCTTTATCTAATAGTTTTTCTTTTAGGCCTTCATACTCACCAGATCTAACTGCTGCTAAATTCTTTCTTTTATAATTTTTTGAGGCATATTCATATAAATAAACAGGTATTTTTAAATTATCGGCGACCATTTTACCTAACTTTTCAGCATATGGAATTAATTCTTCAAAAGATATGTTTGACACAGGAATTAATGGACAAACATCAGTTGCACCAAATCTTGGATGTTCTCCTTTATGTTTACTCATATCTATTTTTTCAGAAGCAACTTTAATAGCATTATAAGCTGCTCTTATAACAGATTCAGGATCTCCAACAAATGTCATAACAGTTCTATTAGTTGCTTTTCCAGGATCTACATTCAACAAATGAACACCTTGTGAAGTTGAAATTGCTAACGAAATAGAATCTAAGATTTCTTTATCATTACCTTCAGAAAAATTTGGTACACATTCAATTATTTGAGTCATATACTATAAAATTAATTTTTATTTCTTATATACCTTTCCCTTTTTACAAATAAATGAAGGCTTAATTTTACCTTGATTATATAATATTTCTCTATAATCCAATACATGAAATCCAATTAAGTCAGCTACTTTATTTATTTCAATAACTCCCCTATCATTAATTCCTAATGCATTAGCTGATCTAAAAGAAAGTGCAGAAAAAACCTCTGCATTGCTTAGTTTTTGATTCGAAGCAAGAATTGAAGATTGAGTTAACAAATCTCCCATAGGAGCAGAACCCGGATTCCAATCAGTGGCAATTACTAGTTTACAACCATTGTCTAACAATTTTCTTGCTGGTGCAAAAGGTAATCCCAATCCAAGACTACATCCTGGCAAAACAACTGCTGATGTATTTGAATTTGAAAGGTATTTTATTTCTTCATCAGTAATTACCTCTAAATGATCAACGCTCATAGCACCAACATCTACTCCAACATGTAATCCTCCACTAGTAAATTGATTAGCATGCACTGTAACATCAAAATCATTTTCTTTTGCAAATTTTAAATAACTTTTTGACTCTTCCTTTTGAAAAGCATTATTTTCAATAAAAATATCTATTCTATTAGTAAGATTTTCTTTTCTCAAAATTGGAAATAACTCCTTTACAATTAATGTCAAATATTCTGCTGTTGAAGTTTTACTATCATTAGGTGGTACATGAGCAGCCAAGCATGTTGAAATCACATCAGAAGGATGATTAAGATTAATCTCATTGATGATTTTTAATAATCTAATTTCCTGATCAAAATCTATACCATAACCACTCTTAATTTCACAAGTTAAAACTCCTTCAAAAAAATGTCTTTCTAATCTAGAAATGGTATTTTTTATTAATTCTTCATCTGATGCCAATCGTGTTTTTTCCATGGTATCATAAATACCTCCCCCTTCTGCTAATATTTTTTGATATGAAACACCTGCATTTTTTTTTGAATATTCTATTGATCTAGAACCTGCATAACAAATATGAGTATGGCAATCAATAAAGCCAGGAAGCAATACACATGGAAAATCTATTTCATTAATATTATTGCATTCTTTTTTTATTTCATGAAATTTTCCTACACCTATTATTGTTTCATTTTCTATCATTACCCCTCCATCATAAATGATAATAAGATCTTCATCTGAGATAGATCCCATAGGAGATAAGTTTGACATTGTCAAAATTTGACTAAATGGTCCAAATAATGTTTTCAATTATTATATATCTAGATTAAACTTTTTTAAATTATTATTCGCTTTGTCATAACCAGCATCACTATGTCTTATAATTCCCAAAGCAGGATCATTGTGGAGAACCCTTTTAATACAAGATTCAGCACGTTTTGTACCATCAACTAGTATTACCATTCCAGCATGTTGAGAATAACCCATTCCAACTCCCCCTCCATGATGGAAGGATACCCACGTAGCTCCACCAGCAGTATTTGACATTAAATTTAATAATGGCCAGTCAGAAACAGCATCAGATCCATCAAGCATCCCTTCTGTTTCTCTATAAGGAGAAGCCACTGATCCACAGTCTAAATGATCTCTTCCAATAACAATTGGTGCAGATATTTTTCCACTTTTAACTAAATCATTAAATATTAAACCAGCTTTTTCTCTTTCTCCCATTCCTAACCAACAAATACGAGCTGGTAAACCTTGAAATTTAACTTTTTTCCTAGCTTTTTCTAACCATCTAATCATATTTTTATTTTCAGGAAAAGCATCTATCAAAGCCTTATCGGTCACATAAATATCATCAGAATTTCCTGATAAAGCCACCCATCTAAAAGGCCCTTTTCCCTCACAGAATAGAGGTCTTATGTATTCAGGAACAAAACCATTAAAATGAAATGCGTTTTTTTCACCTCCCTGTTTTGCAAATTCTCTTAAATTATTGCCATAATCAAAAGTTATTGATCCCAAAGATTTCATTTTTAACATAAAAGAAACGTGTCTAGCCATACTCTTAAGTGACAATTCCTTATATTTAACCGAATCTTTTATTCTTAAATTACTTGCCTCACTTAAACTTAATCCATTAGGAATGTATCCATGAACTGGATCATGAGCAGAAGTTTGATCAGTTAAAATATCTGGAATTATATTATCTTCTAATAATTTTTCTAAGAGATCTCCAATATCACTAACTAAACCAACAGAAATATTTTTTTTCTTTTTCTTTGCATCTAAAATCCAATCTCTAGCCTCATCATAGGAAAAAGTCATTTTATCAATGTATTTAGTTGCTAACCTCTTTTCTATTCTGGAAGGATCAATATCCGCACCTAAAAAAGTTGCTCCAGACATTGTAGCTGCAAGTGGCTGCGCACCACCCATACCGCCTAAACCTCCAGAAACTAATAATTTACCATATAAAGAATTATTAAAATGTCTTTTAGCACAAGAAACAAAAGTCTCATAAGTTCCCTGTAAAATGCCTTGAGTACCAATGTATATCCAACTTCCTGCTGTCATTTGTCCAAACATCATCAAACCATCACTTTTTAGTTTTTCAAAATGCTCCCAAGTTGACCATGCTGGAACTAAATTAGAATTTGCAATCAAGACTCTAGGAGCCTGTTCTTGTGTCCTTACCTTTCCTACTGGTTTTCCAGACTGAACTAGTAAACTCTCATTATTATCAAGTTCAAGTAATAATTCAATAATCTTTTTTACAGAGTCAGTATCTCTAGCTGCTTGGCCAGAACCGCCATATACTACTAAATTACTGGGATCTTCAGCAACCTCTTCATTTAAATTATTTAATAACATTCTAAGTGGTGCTTCAGTTTGCCAACTCTTAGCATTTAATTTAGAACCTACTGGAGCAAAATAATTTGGATGATTAGCATATTTTTTAATAAATGATGATGCATCCATTACATTTAAGAGGTTAATTCAACTAATTTTTTTGATATAATAATTTCTATAGCATTATCTATATCCAAAGTAAAAATTTTATCTTTTTTACAATGATTAATCTTAGAACGAATATAATCATGACATTTATTAATTTTTATGCCCGATTTTAAAGGTTTATGAAAATCGAATGCTTGAGCAGAACAAAGAAGTTCAATAGCTAATATTTTTTCTAAATTATCTAGAACTCTTAATAATTTAACAGCACCTATTGATCCCATACTAACATGATCTTCTTGTCCAAGCGAAGTAGTTATAGAATCTGCACTTGAAGGAAAACATAAATTTTTATTTTCACTTACCAATGCGGCTGTAGTATATTGTAAAATCATAAAACCAGAATTAATTCCTGTATCATTAACCAATAATTCAGGAACCACAGCATTTCCTTTAAGTAATAGATAAGTACGTCTATCTGAAATATTACCTAGTTCTGATGCAGCTATAACATTATAATCAATAGGTATTGCAATAGGCTGACCATGAAAATTACCTCCACTAACAATATTATTTTTATCAACAACAATGGGATTATCAGTAACAGAATTCAATTCTATATTTAAAATATTTTCTAAGTATAAATATGCATCCAAACTTGCACCATGAACCTGCGGTATACATCTAATAGAATATGGATCTTGAACTTTATCACAATCTTTATGTGATTCTAAAATTTGTGAATTATCTAACAATTCTCTCATTTTATTTGATACAATCAAAGATCCTCTATGTGGTCTCAAATTATTAATATCTTTATTAAAAGGAGATATTGAACTCAATGTGCTCTCTAAAGTTAGGGCAGAAATAATATTAGCATTTTCAAGACAATTTCTAAATTTATCTAACGCCAAACAGGTATATGCAGAAATAAATTGAGTGCCATTTATGAGAGCAAGTCCTTCTTTTTCTTTAAGAGAAAATGGTAATTTTTTCTCTTTTCTCAAAACTTTATTGGTCTCTAATTCCTTTCCTTTATACAAAATTTTTCCTTCTCCAATCAAAGGGAGAAATAAATGAGCTAATGGTGCCAAATCTCCAGATGCACCAACAGATCCTTGAGATGGAACTATAGGAATTATATCATTTTCTATATGCCAACAAATCCTTTGAATAACTGCTAACCTTATACCGGAAAATCCCATGCATAAAGAATGAACTTTAATTATTAACATTAATTTAGAAACTTCAGTTGGTACATTAGGACCTACACCAACAGCATGACTTTTTAATAAATTTTCCTGAAGTAAATTAGAATCTTTATTTGAAATAATAGTATTACACAAGGCTCCAAAACCAGTATTTATACCATAAATCATTTGATTAGATTTTAATACATTCTTAATATTTTCTCTAGATGTATTAATTTTTTTTATCTCTTCATTTCCTATTTCACATTTCAATTCATCATTTGATATTTTTAATGCAGAAACATAAGTGAGAGTATCTTTTCCATATAAAAATTTCTTTGAAAACATAGTAATATAAAGTTAGTTTTTTTAATAGAATAAACTAATTGAAAAATTCTTTCTTATTCATTATGAGATTTGTTTAATTCATTTTGTAATGCATTATAACATTTATTTTTGAACTTCTCCAAATCTTTTTTTTTATATCCCTTTGGAGAAATTGATGAATGGCAAACTATTTCACAAGGACTCCACGAAATAAAAAATGAACCTTTCATTATTTGATATGCACCCAATAAAGAAACCGGAAGAATTGGGATTTGTTTTTCAATAGCCATTATAAAAGCCCCATCTTTAAAAGGAGCTAATTGAGGAACTTTTTTTGTTTTAATTCCCCCCTCAGGAAAAATTCCCATACTGTACCCTTCATCTATAGATCTAAATGATTTTAAATAAGTTTGTTTTCTACTGTCCTTACTTTCTCTATCAACCATAATATGAAGATTTTTAAAAATATAGCCTAAAAGAGGAATAGTATTAACCCTAATCTTACCAATAAATTTAAATGGAATATTTAACGCAGCAAGAGCTGGTATATCTATAAATGAAAAGTGATTAGAAATTATCACATATTGATTTTTTAAGTTTACACCTTTTTCAAGTTTAATTCTTACAGGAATAAAAATAGCAGCAAAGAAAAATCTAGCTAGAACATGATGCAACCAATATGCAGTTTTCTCAAATTTTTTAAACCAAATTCCAAGAACAAAAGGAAAAGCAAATATTGCAAAAAGAGATGAAAAAACTATGATTCCATAAATAGAGTATATAAAAGTAAAAATTTTCATAAACTAATTTTTAATCATCGTAAGATAATTAAACCGTACGACATGAAAAATAGCTGAAAGAGTTAATCCAAAAAATAAACCTATCCATATTCCTACAATACCTAAGTGTAAAGTGAATCCAAGAAAATAAGATAATGGAATAGCAAATATCCAATAGGAAATAAACGTAACAAGAGTAGGGATTTTAGTGTCTCTTATCCCTCTTAAAATACCTAATCCAACAGCTTGTATGCCATCAGGAATTTGAAATAGTCCAGCAATAATAAGTAAAATGGAAGCTATTTCAATGACAGCTAAATCACCAACATATAACTGAGGTAATAAATTTCTAAAAATAATAAAAATTAAACCAGAAATAGTCATTAAAATTAAGACCAAATAAAAATTAGAATGTCCTGATTTTCTAAGCTCTACAATATCATTCTTACCATAATAATAACCCAAAGAAATCATTGCTGCTGAACTTATTCCTGAAGCAATCATATATGTAATACTTGCTAAGTTTAAAGCAATCTGATGCGCAGCTAAAGCATGTGCTCCAATTGAACCAATCATAATTGTTGCCACACTGAAAGCACCTACTTCAAAAATGTACTGCAATCCAGAAGGAAAACCTATACTGAATATTTTTTTAAAAGAGCTTATATTAAATAATAATTTAACATTCACAATGTATTTACTAAATCTCTTACTTATTAAACAATAGAAAAAAATCAAAATAAACATCAGTACTCTACTTATTAATGTAGCATAAGCTGCGCCAATGATTTCTAAACGAGGAAAACCAAACATTCCAAAAATTAAAATAAAATTTAATATTATATTAATAACATTTGAAAAAATTGATATATACATTGCTGGTTTGGTAAAACCCAAACCTTCAATAAATTGTTTAAATGTTTGAAATAAAATTAAAGGAATTAATGATATACAAATTAAATCTAAATAAGGAAAAGTATAGTTAAGTACCGCACTATCCTGCCCCAGATACAAAAGATAATTTTTTAAATTAATAACTAATAAAATCAAAAAGATTGTAAAAATCATATTCATTATTATTCCATGAAAAAAAATTCTAGATATATACTTTTGGTTATTATTTGCCGATGAAATTAATGGTGTAATCCCGTAAGAAAGACCAATACAAAACAGTAAAATAAATCCAAATAATGAATTGGATAATGAAACAGCAGCTAATTGAGTAACTCCTATTTTACCTACCATTATACTATCAACTACACCTACAGTTATATGTCCTAACTGACTAAGCATTATTGGGAATGAAAGAAATAAATTTTTTTTAATATGAGAACCTATTTTCATCAGATTGCAAATATAAAAAAAGCCCGAGAAATCGGGCTTTTTGAAATGAATTGTTATTAAAATTCACCTAAACTAATATGATTGTAAAACCACTAACCATAACTTGATTCAATTAAACTAAACTATTACTAATTTCTCTTTCCAATCATTTCTCTTCTTTTCGTTAACCTCTCAAACATTACTATCTGATCTTTACTTAAAATCGATTTTATATCATTATCTTTTTTAAATATCATCTTTTTTATATCAGCTTCAATTTTTGAAATTTCATCAAATAGGTTATCTATCTTCTCTGGATTAAAATTTTCATTCATTTTTTCAAGTTCCAATTCTAAATGTTTCTTTTTTAAAGAATTTTTGGAATCACTGAAAGATTCGCGATATATTTTTTGAATTTTCTGAAACTCATTTCTTTGATTGTCATTTAATCGCAACATTTCCATAGGATTTTTTTTAGCATCTTTATTATCCATTCTTTTCTTCAATATTTCCATTCTTTCTTTTCTGCCATCATCCATTTTTTTTCTATCCTGTGAAAATAAATTCTGAGAAAAAAAAGAAAACATAATTAATAAACTTAATAGGATTGATTTTTTCATTTTATTAATTTTTAGTTACTTTATCCATTACAATATATTAGACGACAAGATTCAAAAAAAATTGTTCTATTAAATAATATTAATTATTAAAAAATGTTAAAATCTTTTTATCAAGAAAAAATTTATGAGGCAGGATGTGATGAAGTGGGTCGTGGATGTTTAGCAGGTCCTGTAATCGCTGCTGCAGTCATTTTACCTAAGAATTATAAAAATAATAACATAAAAGACTCAAAAAAAATTAGTGTAAAAAAAAGAAAACTATTAGAAATAGAAATTAAAAATAATGCTATTGATTGGTCAATTGGAATTGTCAATAATAAAAAAATAGATAAAATAAATATATTACATGCATCAATTCTAGCAATGCACAATGCAATAAATAAATTAAAAATAAAACCTAATTACTTAATTATAGATGGTAATAAATTCAAACCTTACAAAAAAGTTAAACATACTTGTATAATTCAAGGAGATAATAAATATCTAAGTATTGCCGCTGCATCAATAATTGCAAAAAACTATAGAGATAATTTTATGTGTAATAAAGCAAAAAAATTTGGAATTTATTCTTGGGAAACTAACTTTGGTTACCCAACTAGAAAGCATAAAGAAGCTATAAAAAAATTTGGAATATCAAGCTACCACAGGAAATCATTTAAACTATCTTAATTATAATAAAATTCATTAAGCATTATATTTGAAAAACATGAATTCTAAAAAATTACAAAACGAAAAATATCATATATCTGCTGGTGCCAAAATGGTCCCTTTTGCTGGTTATAATATGCCCATATGGTATACTTCCATTGCTGATGAACATAACTGTGTCAGAAATAATGTAGGAATTTTTGACGTTTCACATATGGGAGAATTTATTGTAAGTGGAATTGAGTCAATTAAATTCCTACAAAAAGTAACATCTAATAATATAGAAAAATTAAAAGTTGGAAATGCACAGTACTCTAGTCTTACTAATGAAAATGGTGGAATAATTGATGATTTAATTGTCTATTGTCTAAGTATTAATAAATACATGCTCGTTGTTAATGCATCCAACATGAAAAAAGATCTTGATTGGCTAGAAAAACATAATTCATATAAAACTAAAATAGAAAATATATCAAATAACATTTCTTTACTGGCAGTACAAGGACCAAAAGCAAAATCACTTCTAAATACAATTTCTAACACAGATTTATCAACTATAAAATTTTATGATTTTATAATTGGTAAAATTTCAGACATAAAAAATATTATTATCTCTGCTACAGGATATACAGGTGCTGGTGGATTCGAGCTTTATGTAAGTAATAAAGACGCAAAAAAATTATGGAATAAAATAATTCAAGTTGGCAAAAAATATAATCTTCAACCAATAGGTTTAGGTGCTAGAGATACTTTAAGATTAGAGATGGGATACTGTCTCCATGGAAGTGATATTAATAATCAAATAAATCCCATAGAAGCTGGATTAGACTGGATATGTAAAAAAAATGTAGATTATATTGGTAAAAATGCCATTGATTCAGACAGAAAAAATAATCCCTCAAAAAAATTAATTGGATTTACATTAACAGAGAAAGGGATACCAAGGTCAGGATATAAAATATTTAACTCTAACGAAAATGAAATTGGAACTGTTACAAGTGGATCTATATCTCCTTCAACAGGTAAAGCTATTGGCTTAGGTTTTATAAAATTTAATAAAATAGATTACAAAAAATCTATTTTTATTGAAATAAGAAATAAAAAAATTGAAGCAAAATTGTCAAAAACTCCATTTATATGAAAAATATTGAAGTATGCTACACTCCTAATAGCATTTTAAATTATAAGTTATCAAATAAAATAATAGTAGTAATAGATATACTAAGAGCTACAAGTACTATTGTGACACTTTTTTCAAAAGGAGCTACCTCAATAACACCAATTGAGACATTAGATGAATGTAAAAAGTATAAGAATAAAGGATACGTGATTATGGCCGAGAGAATGGGGAAAAAAGTTAAAGGATTTGACTTTGGTAACTCTCCTTCTAAAATTCTAGGAAAAAAATTTAAAAATAAAAAAATTGCAATTGCTACTAGTAACGGAACTAAAACTATATTAAAAACCAGAAAATCAAAAATGACTTTAATTGGTTCTTTTTTAAATCTACAATCAATAGTAAAATATCTAGATAAACAAAATAATAATATTCTTCTCCTATGTTCCGGATGGCAAGGGTCTATTAATTTAGAAGATACTTTATTTGCTGGAGCTATTATTTCATCTATATCTAACTACACTTCTGAATCAGATTCAACTATAATAGCTAAGAATTTATATGAATCTAATAAAGATGATATTTTTAACATCATGAAAAAATCTTCTCACGCAAAAAGACTATCAAGTAATGATAATTTAATAGATATTAAATTCTGCTCTCAAATTGACAAATATGACTTAATACCATATTTAGATAATGATAGATTAAAATTATTGTAATTTCTGATTATTTAAATGTCTATTCGAATCTTTTAATTTTTTTTTATTCAAATTTTTTTTAAATGCCTCCATTAAATCAATTCCCGTCTGATTAGAGATACATATTAAAACCCATAATATATCTGCAACTTCATCAGACAAAACAAGATTTTTTTCATTTGATTTAAATGATTGTTCACCAAATTTTCTAGAAATAATTCTAAACAATTCACCTACTTCTTCCATTAATATTACAGTATTCTTTAATTCATCAAAATATCTTACCCTTTTTCCTTAATCCAATAATCAACAATTTTTTGTGCTTCTTTTATAGTCATTACTAAATTTATAGTTATTTTAACATAAAATATTAATAGTTAAAAGTATTTTTATAAATGGAAGAAATTAGTCAGACATTTTCACTTATTGAGAACAAAAAATTTGATGTTCTCGAATTAAGCACAATTCTTCTAATTCTCGCATCACTATTCTCTATTATAAATTTAAGAATACTAAAACTCCCTATGACCATAGGACTTATGATACTAGCTATAACATTATCTATAAGTATATTATTAATTGGATATTTTTTTCCATCTATGCTAAATCTAGCATATACTATAACAGAAAGTTTTGATTTTAACTTTGTTCTGTTGAACGTTATGCTACCATTTTTTTTATTTGCTGGAGCAATTTCAATTAATGTTCATCAATTAAGAAAAGACAAAATCACCATTTTATTACTTGCTTCATTTGGTGTCTTATTTTCCACATATGTTGTAGGAGGACTTACTTTCTTTTTGATATCCCAACCAATATTTGGATTATCTTCATTGGGCATGACATACATAGACTGTCTATTGTTTGGTGCACTAATTGCTCCTACCGATCCTATTGCCGTATTATCAATTGTAAAGAAAATGAATTTATCGCCAGTAACTGAGACAAGAATTGCAGGAGAGTCACTATTTAATGATGGTATTGGTGTTGTAGTATTCCTTACTCTTTTAGGAATTAAAACTTCAGGAGCTACAGTATCAATTCAATCTATAGGTTCTCTATTTTTCACAGAAGTAATTGGAGGTTTAGCACTTGGAGCACTAATTGGATATTTAGGATTAAAGCTTGTAAGGTATATAGAAAATGAACATGTAGAGTTAGAAGTTTTAATAACACTATCTATGGTTTTACTTGTTTCAGTTATAGCTACTAGATTTCATCTATCAGGTCCACTAGGAGTTGTCATTCTAGGTCTTTATTTAAACAAACATGTTAAGGAAGATGGTGGTAATGGTATTTCTGAAATGGCAATGGGTGATTACGTTTATAAATTTTGGCACTTGCTTGACGAGACTCTAAACGCAATACTTTTCATCCTCATAGGGCTAGAGATTATACTTCTCTACGAAAGTTTTAATCTAACTTACATTATCATTTCGGTTATAGTAATTTTTATAGTTGTAGCTGCAAGATATATCGGAGTTTCAATTCCTGTTGTAATACTATCTCAGTTCAAGAATTTCGAAAAAAATACCGCAAAAATAATTACATGGGGAGGTCTAAGAGGTGGATTGAGTATAGCACTTGCACTAAACCTTCCTGAGACTATGGGTGATGTTAAATCTTTAATATTAATCCTAACTTATGCGGTGGTACTGTTCACTATCCTTGTCCAGGGTTTGACAATGCAAAAAATAATAAAGAGTAAATTTTAAAAATTAGATATCATCTTTGTTGTAGACTTACTCCCTATCCCTCGAGTCAATAATTATAGTTGTTGGACCATCATTAACCAAGCATACCTTCATATTTGCACCAAATGCTCCAGTCTGAATACTACTCCCAAATTTGTCTTCTAAAATTCTTATAAACTTTTGATACATATCATTAGCAAAATCAGGCTTTGCTGCCTTTATAAATGAGGGTCTATTACCCTTCTTTGTAGATGCGTGTAATGTGAACTGACTTATCAAAAGAATATTCCCATCTACATCTAACAGACTATTATTCATCTTATAATCTTCATCGTTAAATATCCTAAGATTGATAATTTTTTTAGACATCCAGTCCAAATCATCCATGGTATCATCATCAACAAAACTTACAAATACAACTAAACCATGATCAATTAGTCCAATTATTTTTTCTGAAACGGATACACTTGCTTCTTTAACTCTTTGAACTACTACTCTCATCAACTATTATTTTCCCACTCAAGAAATTTATCAATATCTTCTTCTATTGACTCATATATCCATGCAATTAATGCTATATCATCTATCAGACCAGCCAAAGGAATAAAGTCAGGTATAAGATCAATAGGATAAATAAAATAGATTAATCCAGCGACAATTAGAGTAATTGTTTTCCAGGGAACATAGGTATATTTTCTAGAAGAATATGCATTTACTAATCTTATAAAGACACGTAGATAAGAATTTAGTTTCTTTGTTGTTTTCTTATCATTTGACAATTTCTGTAATTTTTTAAGAACATCATCAATAAGTTCTTTCAACTTTTTATCATCTTGAATGATGATTTTAGCTTTAGATATATACTCTTTTAAAGATTTTGATTTATCCATTAATTTCTCTTTCTGTTTCCAATAAAAAGGTAGAATTGTTTATTTCACCTTTAATTTTTGGTTTTAATTTAATAATCTCAATAGTGCATGAACTGATTTGATCAAATTCTACATATATATTTTTTGATATTTCATAAGCAGCAGTTTCAATAAGATTAAAAGATTTATTCATTACTAATTCGATTGTTCCATAAACTGATTCATAATCTAAAGCCCTCTTAATATGATCATCAAAATTATTATTATCTATATTCAAAGATATATTTATAATAAATTCATTACCATTTAACTTCTCAAAATCATACACACCAATTTTTGAATTAAATTTCAAGCCATTAAGAGATAACAGTGATTTATTAATTTTCATCGAATGTATCAAAAAATGATTTTTGATTTCCTAAAGATGAAGAATTTGTTTTCTTTGACTCATCATTCTCTTTAGAATCCCTACTATTTTCATTTTTTTTCTCTTCAACTTCACCTTCATCCTGTATACTATCTTCCAATTCATCATTCAAGTCAACTTTTTCAACTAATTCTTCTAAAACTTCTTCTTCAGTATCTATATCTACTTCCTCATTAATATTTTCTTCTTTATCATCAATTTCTACATCTTCTTCCTCAATAATAACATTTGATTCATCAACTTTTTGATTAAACTGTTGACTATTTTCATCTTCATCAATCTCAATATCTAATTCTACATCATTTGGTAAATTCTCTTCGGAATTGATTTCATCTATATCATTGTTTTCAGAATTTAATAAACCATTAGTAAAATTCTCTAAATCATCTATTTTATTATCATAATTAAATTTAAAATCATTATTGAATTTATTTAATGCATCTTTAGTTAAATCTGACAAACTTTTCAAATCATTAAAAAATTTATCTTTTAAAGCGGTTAATGATTCAAATTCTTTTTTAATTTTTAAGACTTCTTCTTTAGAATCATTTATTATTTTTTTTGTTTCTAATTCTGCTTTATGTAAAACCGACTCTGCTTTTAAATTTGCATTATTAATTGCCTTCTCATATTCCAATTCTGAATTCTTTAAAATCAAATCAGCATCCTTTTTTGCTTGATCATTTATTTTAAGACTTACATCTTCTGCAGTTTTTAGAGTTGAAATTAAGGAACTTTCTACATTTTTAAATGTATCAGATTCATTTTTATAATCAGAAATTTTTTCTTTTAAATGAATTATCTCTTTCTCTAAAATCTCAAATTCCTTTGATAATATAAGCAAGAAATTATTTACTTCATTTTTATTATAACCCCTAAAAACAGAATTAAATTTTTTATTAGAAATATCTCCAGAATTTATATTTTTCATAATATTATTAATATAAAAAAAAATCACACAATTATTTAATAATTTTATATTAATTCAATGGGAATCATAAAAATAATTTATCCAAATAAAAATTCTATAGTTATTATATGGAAAATAAATGAGCCATTATCTGCATTACAAAACATGACAAAAGAAAAATCAAAAATTAAAAATCTTAATAAACAAAAAGAATTTTATGCCTCTCGAATATTAATTGAAAATTTATGTAAATCATTTAATATTAGATATTATGGTATAATAAAACATGATTCTGGAAAACCCTACCTCAAAAATAGAACTGAAAATATTTCTATATCACACTCATTTCCTTATGTAACAGGAATACTAAATAAAGAAAAAAAATGTGGTATTGATATAGAAAAAATTCAAAAAAAAATTTTAAAAATTAATCATAAATTTTTGAGCAAATCAGAATTAAATAAAATAAAAAATAATACTAAAAAAAACACAATCTATTGGAGTGCAAAAGAATCATTATATAAACTTAAAGGTGAATTTCTAAGCTTTAAAAATGATATAAAAATTAAAGAATTAAAAAATTCATTTAATATTTACGGAAAAGTATTATCAAAAAAAATCCTATTAAATGTTGAAGAAATTGATGGTTATATTATTACCTATACTAATTAATTTTCTTTTGTTTTTTTAAATCTCTTTCAATTTTCTTTCTACTCTTACCTAATGGAGCAAAAAAATGTTTTGGATTTTCATTAATATGAGAGAGTAATTTATCAAGATCAAATGCAGTTTTATTGAGATTATTATATAAAGAATCATCAGCCAATAACTTTGATAAAGTGCCTTTTCCAGAATCTATATCATCAAAAACACCATGAATTGAAGTTATTAAGATATCAATTTGACTAAATGTATTTTCAAAATCTACACTATTTAATCTATTAACAATTGATTGAGCACCATCTAATAATGGATCTATTTTTTCAATTTTTTTAGACAAATCTTGAGACAAATCATTGAGATTATTTAGAGTATTAGTTATCGTACTTTTATTAGATTCTATTAATTCATTTGAATTTATTAAAACATCATTCAAATTATCTAAAGTATTTAAAATCATATCTCCACTTCCTTTAAGACTAAAAAGTAAATCATTTAATCTACTTATAGTTATGCTTATATTATCTGTTATTGGAGTAGCTTTTTCTAAAAGTTCAGAAAGTCCTCTATCAACTTCTGCAATTATTGTATCTCCTTCATTTATAGGGTTTAATACATTATTAATAGATAATATTATAGCTTTACTTCCTAAAAAATCATTGCTACTTAAAGTGGCAACACTAGATTTATCAATAATCAAATCTTCATCAATATCCATAGTGACCAATATCTGATTATTTTGATTTTGAAGTATTTCTATCTTACTAACTCTTCCAACTGAATATCCATTTACAATTACTGGATTAGCAACTATTAAACCATCAACATTATTATATACAGCAAAATATTGTTTAACAGGAGAAAAAAAATCAATCCCTTTTAAAAAATTCGATCCTAAATAAAATAATACAAGACCAACAAGGCCAATTATTCCAACTTTAATTTCTTTATTCATACAACAAATCTAATTAATTTGACTCTAAATAGTTCTTATAGTCCCTGATTGCTCTAAATATAGCTGATGCAATATACACTTGATGAGCTTTGTTATTCAATTTTTTTTCTTCCTCTAAATTAGTTATATAACCCGTTTCAATTAATATGCTGGGCATCGTTGTATTCCATAACACTTGAAAGGGAGCTTGCATAACACCTCTTGACCTAATTCCTACTCTTTTTAAAAACTGCTCCTCAATTAAATTTGCTAAAATTGTACTGTTATCAATCTTTGCTTTTTGAGTTAAACTCAACAACATAACAGATTCTGATGAGTTTGGATTAAAATCTTTATATGTTTCCTTGAAATTTTCTTCAAGAAAAATTGAAGAATTTTCTCTTTTTGCAACATTAAAGTTTGCATTAGACTTACTTAAACCCATAAGATAAGTTGTAGAACCATTTACAGAAGTATTTGAAAATGAATCACAATGAATTGAAATAAATAAATCTGCATCATTTTTATTTGCTATTTCAGCTCTTTTATAGAGAGAGGAAAAGCTATCATCATTTCTAGTATATATTATTTTTATACCAGGTAAATTTTCTTTAATTATTCTACCTAATTCTAAAGAAATTGGTAGAGTTATATTTTTTTCATATGATTTTTTTCCTATTGAACCAGGATCTTTTCCACCATGCCCAGCATCTATAACTATAGTTTTTAACTTATACTGTGAATAGCAATTAGAGTTAAAAGAAGTTAAAAAGAGTGTAAAAACTAATAAAATGAATGTATTAAAATATCTCATTTTTTAATAATTAACATTATTGAAGATAAATTTGCATTAGATTTTAAAATTATTAAAAAAATAATAAATTAATGAAATTGAAATATATCATTACATATTTTGTTTTTTTATTTCCAATCTTAACATTTGGTCAAACTAAGAATAATTCCACAACCATTATTAATGAATCTGATACATCTCAAACAATTTCAAAACAATTAGATTCACTAAAATCCGATAGTGAAATCGAAACTACTATCAATTATAATGCTAAAGACTCAATTTATTATGATTTGAAGACCCAAATAATAAAATTATATGGCAATGCTAGTATTGATTATGGTAACATCAATTTAAAAGCTCATGAAATTATGGTTGATTGGAATGCTCAAACTCTTGATGCTAACTTCATGAGAGATTCAACTGGTTTAAAAATAGGAAAGCCCATTTTCACAGAAAATAACCAATCTTATGAAACAGATAAAATAACATATAATTTTAATTCTAAAAAAGCGATAATATCAGGTATAGTTACTCAACTTGACGATGCTTATATGCAAGGGGAAAAAGTTAAAAAAAATGAATTAGATGAATTGTATATTCATGATGCAAAATATACTACTTGTAACTTAGCGGATCCACATTTTCACATTGCAGCAAAAAAATTAAAAGTTATTCCTGGAAAAAAAGTTATATCTGGTCCATTTTATTTAAAATTTGGAAATGTACCAATCCCATTAGGATTTATATTTGGTATGTTTCCACAACCAAAAAAAACAATTTCTGGAATCATAATGCCTAGCTATGGAGAAGAAAAAAGAAGAGGTTTTTACCTTAGAGAAGGAGGTTATTATTTTGCAGTAAGTGATTATTTTGATTTAAGATTAACTGGAAGTATTTATTCAAAAGGAAGTTATGGAGCTACAATTGCAACAAACTACAAAAAAAGATATGCATATAATGGAAGTCTTAAGTTTAATTATAATAAATCAAAAACTGGTGAAATAGAAAGTCCTTTTGAATCAAATGATTTTTCATTTTCTTGGACACATACTCCTAGTTCAAAAGGTAGATCAAGCAGATTTTCATCTTCTGTAAACTTTCAAACAAACTCATACAATCAAAATAAAAATTTAGTACAATCGAATTTCAATCAAAGTATAAATGCTCAATTCAATTCTAACATCTCATACTCTAAAACATTTAAGGGATCGCCATTTAACATCTCCGCTAACTTAAGACATTCTCAAAATGTCCAAAATAAAAAGGTTAATTTAACTCTACCAGACCTAAGCTATAATATGGGCAGAATTTATCCTTTTAAAAATATGGGGAAATTAGGAAAAACAGCTCTTGGAAAGATTAGCATAAGTCATAGATTTACTGGTAAAATTGAGTTAACTAACGGTTCTTCTTCTAATACTTTAAACTCCATAAATGTTATAAACTCATCAGACTCATTTAACAAACAAATAGATTTTAATATGGGAAATATTAGTACAATAATTGATAGATCAAAAATTGGAGGAAAACATACAATACCGATTTCTACATCTTTTAATATTTTAAAATTTTTTACTGTTAGCCCAAGTATTAATTATAATGAAATATGGTACCTCAAAAAATTAAATTATACATATAATGAAGTTGAAAATGGTATAGAAATTGATACTACAAACAGTTTTTCAAGAGCATGGTCTTATAACACTGCCCTATCTTTGTCCACAAGAATATATGGTACTGTTTTCTTTAAAAAAGGAAAAATTAAAGCTATAAGACATGTAATAACTCCTGAGATATCTCTGACTTACAGCCCAGATTTTACTCAAAAAAAATATGGATATTATGAAAATATTCAAATAAATAATGAAGGAGAAACAAGACTTCTTAGCAAATATGAAAATTTTCTATATGGTAGTCCTAGAATTGGAAGTTCGGCATCTATGAATTTTTATATAGGAAATAATTTAGAAATGAAAGTTATAGATGAAAACGATACAATTTCAGGAACAAAAAAGATTAAAATCTTTGAAAATTTATCTTTTTCAGGAAATTATAACTTTTTAGCTGATTCTTTTCAACTAAGTCCTATTAGATTTAATACAAGAACTTCATTTTTTAAAAGACTAATTAATGTAAGTCTAAGTGGAACTATAGATCCTTATGCATATAAGCTTGATAGTATCAGTGAGACAAATCAAATATATCAGAGAAGAATTAATGAACTAGCAATAAAGAATAATCAAGGTTTAGGTTCATTAGCATTTATTAATATGTCACTTAGTATGAGATTTTCTGCTAAAGACTTTCAATCTCCTGAAGAAAAGGATGAAAAAGAATCTAGATTTGGCACTAGACAAGAAATTGATTACATAAATTCTAATATTGCTGAATACGTAAATTTTGATGTGCCTTGGTCAATAAATGCAAATTATAATCTTAATAGAAGAAAAATAGGTTATAATGATCCGATAATAACTCAAACAATTACCATGTCTGGTGATATAAGCATATCAGAAAAAACAAAAATATCAATGAGATCAGGATATGATTTTAAAAATAAAATGTTAACACAAACCAGCATTAATGCAATAAGAGACCTTCATTGTTGGAGAATACGTTTTAATTGGGTTCCCTTTGGTAGATTTCAGTCTTATAATTTAAGTATCAGTGCAGTATCAGCTCTTCTACAAGACTTGAAATTAGAGAAAAAAAGTAGGTTCTTTGATAATCTCTAATTGTTTTTTGGTTTCATTTGAGGAAAAAATAAAACATCCTGAATTGAATCAGAATTGGTTAATATCATAGTTAATCTATCTATACCAATCCCTATTCCGGCAGTAGGAGGCATCCCATATTCTAATGCAGTAAGATAATCTTCATCTAATATCATTGCCTCATCGTCTCCTAAATTGCCTAATTTTACTTGATATTCGAATCTTTTTCTTTGATCAAGTGGATCATTTAATTCAGAAAAAGCATTACAAATTTCTTTACCGTTACATATTAATTCAAACCTTTCAACTAAACCTTGTTCAGAACGATGTTTTTTTGCTAAAGGTGACATCTCTATTGGATAATCAATTATAAAAGTGGGTTGAATTAAATTGGGTTCACATTTTATACTAAATATTTCATCAATAATTTTACCCTTTCCCATAATTTTATCCACTTTAATTCTAAATTTTTTACAAGCTTTAATTAATTCTTTTACATCCATTTTTGATATATCAATTCCTGTAAATTTCTTAATCACACCATACATAGTATATCTTTTCCATGGTTTCTTAAAATTTATTTTATTTCCAGAACATATAATTGTAGAACTATTATTTATTTTTAAAATAATTCTATTAAACATACCTTCAATAAAATCCATCATCCACAAATAATCTTTATAGGCAACATAAAACTCACATTGAGTAAATTCAGGATTATGAAATCTAGACATTCCCTCATTTCTAAAATCTTTTGCAAATTCAAAAACACCATCAAAACCTCCAACAATTAGTCTTTTTAAATATAATTCATTAGCTATTCTCAAAAAAAGAGGTATATCCAAAGTATTGTGATATGTTTTAAATGGTCTAGCAGATGCACCACCATAGATAGGTTGTAAAATTGGAGTTTCAACTTCTAAATAATTATTCTCATTTAAAATACTTCTTATTTCATTAATTATTTTAGACCTTTTAATAAAAATATCTTTTGATTCAGGATTTACTATTAAATCCACATATCTTCTTCGATACCTTAACTCTTTATTACTAAATGCATCATAAGTTGTTTTATCACCTTTATCATCAGTAACTTCTTTCACTACAGGTAAGGGCCTAATTGATTTAGACAATATTTTTAAATCGGTAACATGAATAGTTATTTCTCCCATCTTTGTTAGAAAAGCATATCCTTCAATGCCTATTATATCTCCAAGATCTAACTTCTTTTTAAATAATGTATTATATAAAGTTTTATCCTCAGAAGGACATAAATCATCTCTTCGAACATAAATCTGAATTCTACCTTTAGAATCTTGAATCTCTGCAAATGAAGCAGATCCCATTATTCTCCTTGACATCAATCTACCAGCAATTTTAACCTCACTAAAATTTGATTTTTTTTCATCAAAATTATTTTTAATTTCTTCTGATGATGAGTTAATAATAAATGTTTCTGAGGGGTATGGGTTTAAACCTAATTGAATAATATCTTCTAGAGATTGCCTTCTTTGATGTTCTTGTTCACTTATGCTCATAATATTAATTTAAATCTTTTCTTCTATTTATTTCATTTTTTATCAAAGTATATTGTCTGTTACTTTGGCCTTTCACAGAACTATTCTCATTAGCTCTACGAATCAAATATGGTATAGTTTTCTCAACAGGTCCAAATGGAATTAATTTAATTACATTGTAACCCAAATTAGCTAATGTAAAAGAAATATTATCACTCATTCCGTAAAGCTGAGAAAACCAAACTCTCTCATCATTTTTAGAAAGCTTTTTACTATTTAAAAGTTCTATTAATTTAGAACATGATTTTTCGTTATGACTACCTATCCAAAGAGATATATTATCTATTTTATTCATACAGTATTCAACAGAATTGTCAAATTCATTGTCAGTTTTTGTTTTAGAAACATGAATAGGGCTAAAATAATTAAACTCCTTAGCTCTTAATCTTTCTTTTTCCATGTATGCTCCTCTAACTAATTTCACTCCAAACTTGTAATTATTACTAAAAGAAATTTTATAATTCTCTTCTATGTTTTTAAGAGTATGAATTTTATAACATTGATAGGTTAAAAATATATTAACAGTTTTTATATTATATTTTTTCATCAAATTCAAAGCCGTATCATCAATAGATTTTTGGATCCAACTTTCTTCTGCATCAATTAAAATCTTAACATTATTATTTATTGCACATTCACACAATTCATTAATCCTATGATAAAAATTTCTATATTCAAGATTACTATAAGTCATTTCTCCATTAGAAACCTTTTCTAATGTTTCCAATGATGCTAATCCACTACACTTAATTGCTATAAAAGGAAGCTTTAATTTGCCTAAATAATTAATAATTTCAATAGAATCATTTTTATAATTTTCAAATCCTTTAATAGTAGATTCACCTTCAATAGAATACTCAGGCATTGCAAAAATATTATACTTCGAAAGTGTTTGAAACGTTTTTTTACATTCATCTAATGTTTCACCACCGCAAAAGTGATCAAATATAGTTTTTTTAATCACTTTCTTTAATGGCAAATGCATTTTCAAAACCAGCATTAAAAAAAAATTTCCTAGCTTCGTCAAAAATGAATAATCCAAAATAGAAAAAAGAAAATAAGCCTTATTTAGTTCAATATCACTTTTATTAGAAAAGGCCAATTCCGTGTTATTAAATAAGTTTTTGTTAGTTTTGCTCACTATTGTTTATTCTTTTAATAGATTTTAACAAAAATATAATAGAATTGTCCAAAAACTTAAACATTGAACCTATTAATAACTGGATGAAGGTTGAAAAAAACCCATTAGTTATCTCTGGGCCTTGTAGCGCAGAAACTTACGATCAATTATTTGAAACATGTAAACAATTAAAATCTTATGGAATTAACCTTATGAGGGCTGGAGTATGGAAACCTAGAACTCGACCAGGAAGCTTTGAAGGTAATGGGGAAGAAGCATTAAAATGGATTTCTGAAATTAAAAAAGAGCTTGATATAAAATTTACAGTTGAAGTTGCAAATACAAATCATATAGAACTTGCTCTTAAATACGATATAGATATATTATGGATTGGTGCAAGAACTACTGTTAATCCTTTCTCTGTACAAGAGATTGCTGATGCTATTAAAGGTACAAATACACCAATTTTTATAAAAAATCCTATAAATCCTGATCTTTCACTATGGATGGGAGCTATAGAAAGAATTAATAAAGTTGGGATTAATAAAATAGGAGCCATCCATAGAGGTTTTTCAATTACGGGTAGTTCTAAATACAGGTACGTTCCTCTTTGGAATATAGCAATTGATTTAAAAAGTAATATTCCAGAATTACCTATAATATGTGACCCTTCTCATATGTGTGGAAACAGAGAAATGATCCTAGAAACTTCTCAAAAAGCATTAGATCTTGGTTATGATGGACTAATAATTGAATCCCATATTGATCCTGATAATGCATGGAGTGATGCAAAACAACAAGTAACTCCAAAAGTTTTATCTAGTATGATCAAAAAACTGGAAACAAAAAATAAAAATGAGAAAAACAATACATATAAACATCTTTTAAATGAATTAAGAGAACATATTGATGATGTCGATAGAGAAATTATTGATATATTAGCTAAAAGAATTGATTTAGTTGAAAAAATCGGTGAATTTAAAAAAGAACAAGAACTAACTTCATTTCAAGTTGAGAGGTGGAATGAAATAGCCAAATCAAGAATTAATTGGGCAAAAGATAAAAATTTAGATGAAACCTTCATCAAAAATTTATATAAATTAATTCATTTAGCTTCTATTAATGCTCAAAACAAAGTAATACATAAGAAGAAGAATAAAATTAAGATATGATTCCCAATCATA
>Ga0207991_1000147_pt1 | contig 47132 bp, 51 predicted proteins | sample ETN07SmetaG_FD_185786 | JGI IMG/M metagenome (GOLD analysis project Ga0207991, IMG submission 185786) | Marine microbial and viral communities from oxygen minimum zone, Eastern Pacific Ocean - ETNP2014F14-07SV275 (SPAdes) (version 2) | ecosystem: Environmental > Aquatic > Marine > Oceanic ...
TTTTGAATTATAATTGCATCTACTCCTGATACTTCAGCTGTACGAATTATTGCTCCAAAATTTCTTACATCATTAATTTGGTCAAGGATTAATATTAATGCATCTTTTTTATCTTCTATTTTATCCATAATTTCCTGAAGCTCATAAAACTCAATTGGAGATATTCTAGCAATTACACCTTGATGATTCTTTTTTGATAGTTTGTCTAGTTTTTGTGTTGGAACATAGGATGATTTTAGTTTATTTTTTCTAATAAGAGCTTCAAGCTCATTAATTAATCCTCCTGTCAATCCAATTTGAATAAATATTTTATCTATTGTCTTATCCCCAGATTTAATGGCTTCAATCACAGTTCGAATTCCATATATATCTAACCCTTTTTCCATTTATTATATTTACTTGTTATCTGTTTTAACTCTATACTATTACGAATTAAGTATTTATTTGTATAGTGTTTTTATTTTTGAACATTTATCTGAAATACTTCTGAATCACCGTTATTATTTGCAATTATTAGTATAGGTTTTTCACCTTTAACTATTTTTAGTGATTTTGTATTTCCATTTGTATACAATCCAGTTTTTTCTGGTCCAATTGCTATGTAATTATCTTTTTTATTTGATAGTAAGACTAATGCAAATTGATTGTCAAGCCTTGGTGTCTCTACTTCTGTATTATAAATGTTTCCACCAATTATTATATCTTCATATCCATCTTGATTTATGTCATATATATCACTTGAAAGTATTGGGATTGTCTGAGCTAGCTCTGGTAGTTTATTTACCTTAAATGTTAAATCACCATTATTTAAGAGTAATAATGATGAGAATTCAGTTACTTTTCTCGTATATGCGCTTGTTATAACTTCGCCATATATATCTTCAATACTTGCAGTAGCAAATTCATTAAATGTTGGAATTTTTTCTCCAATAAATGGCATTTGTTGAGTAGAACATTCCTTACCTCTTAGAGGAACATATTGATTTTTATATTCATAGCTTAAAACTAAATCATGTGTCCCATTACTATCAAAATCACCTGCAAACACCTTAAGTGGCTTTGTTTTATTGGTTTTATATTTTGAATTTGTACCTATATTTCCAATAATATAATCCTTATATCCATCATTATTCACGTCTGTCTCTTGAATATCAAACCACCACCCATAGAGATCTTCAAGATTACTCTGATTTGACACATTCTTAAAGCTACCTTTATTATTAATGAATATCCCAATATTTGTCCATTCTCCTACACAAATAAAATCCTCCCATCCATCGTTATTTATATCTGTTGTAATAACTTTATTTACTATTCCAAAATTTTCAAATTCAGGAGCAATTTTATAAGTTACATTTTTAAATTTACCATTAACGTTTTCATATATTATTGAGGGTTCATGTAATGGATATTTTTGAGGTATAATTCTGTTTCCTATAATCAAATCTTGATCACCGTCTTTATCAAAATCTATTTTAGACACTGTTTTACCACTGATTGTATAATCTGATATTTCTGATTGATTGCTTCTAGAGAAATTTCCATTGCCATCATTTAGATATATTCTATCTTTTAGGTTTTCAGATCTCTGATTAAACTCATTTCCACCACTTACTACATATAAATCTTGATCATTATCGTTGTCAATGTCAATAAAAATGGACTCCATATCTTCATAATTTGCATCTTCAAGAAATACTTTGTTTAATTTTTTTTCATAATGATTATTTATTTGAATAAATAATTGTCCAGCTTGTCCTTTAGATCCTCCGATAAAAATATCTTCTAGATTATCATTATTTACATCACCTAATGTAATTGATGGCCCCAGGGTAGATTGCTTAAAGGGGAGAAGTATTTCTTTTTTAAAGTCATTATATTCATTTTCTATATTCGTATAATTCAATTGATTTGAATCACTCTTATTAAACCAATAGTTCTTCCCAGGATTTAAATTATTATTTACAGACGCATTTTCTTCAGACAGTTCAATTGTTTGATTTGCTTCTACATTTGCCAATCTTTCTATTTTACCAGAATTCCATCGAATTATTAGAGAATCTATACTCTTTCTATCTCCAAGTCCAAAATGAATATCATTATCCACAGCTGATAAATATCCTCTCACTCGTTTTGACTCTTTTGTTTTTATTATTTCATCATATTTAATAGTTACTTTGGCAAAGGTCTCTGAAGTTTTTCCTTTAGTAACTACTTTTATGAAGTTCCCCAATTTTTTTTCTCTTGAAGTATTTCTAAAAACAAATGCTTCTTGATCAATATTATTAATTATAAGATCTTGATCACCATCATTGTCTAGATCTGAATATATAGCACCATTAGAGAATGTTGGTTCTTTTAGATCAGAAAACTCAGAAATATCTTTAAATTTTAAATCACCTGTATTTTTATAGAGAATATTTGCTAGTTTTTCTGATGGAAGAGCGTTGTATAATTCTTCTTTTACTTCTAGAGGAACTTTTCCATTGTATAGTTTTTTTTCCTGGTTTATTTTTATCCTAGAATCATTATCAGATCCATATCTTCTATATCCGTTAGTTACCAATATATCTTCAAGTCCATCATTATCATGATCAAATATAAGTCCAGCCCAACTCCAATCTGTTTTAGCAAGTTTTAAGTGCTGTGCAATATTATGATAAGTGTTGTTTCCAAGATTAAGCTGAAGAGAATTAAACATGTATTGATAATGAAGATCTAGTTTTTTTGTTATCAGATCAAAATTAGATGTATTCATAGAAGCCATAAGGGTTTTTGATCTTACATGATCACTTGAGGCCATATCAAGAACATAGATATCCTTTAGGTTGTCATTATTGATATCAGCAATATCTACTCCCATCCCATAAAATGATATTTGTTTTGTAGCGCTCTTTATCTTATCTGTAAATGTGCCATTACCATTATTAATATACATTGCGTCAGGGACATAATAGTCATTGGCTATATATATATCTAACCAGTTATCATTATTTAAATCACTAACGCATAGTCCAAGACCAAAACTTGGCTTCAACAGGCCTGCTTTTTCAGTTATATCAATAAATTTTCCATCTTTTTGCTCATACAGGTGTGAAGAATTATTTTTTAGAAGTTCTTTATTTTCAAATAATTTGTAAAAGCTTACAGGATCAAGGCCATAATAGTCACTTTCATTCATTACAATACAATCTAGATCTCCATCCTTATCATAATCAAAGAATGCTGATTGAGTACTTATCCCTGAATCATCGAGTCCATATTCTGCAGCTTTTTCTTTAAAAGTTAGATCTCCCTGATTAATTAGAAGTAAATTTTTTCGTTTTTCCCTCTGATAAGGACCTCCTTGAGAAATGTATATGTCTATCCAACCATCTTGATTTATATCTGCAAATGTAACACCGCTTGACCAGCCTTTATTTGAATTAATATTACTTGTTAGAGTAATGTCTTCAAAGGTTAGATCACCTTTATTCAAATAAAGCCTATTCTGAGCTTGATTTGCGCAGAAAAAGACGTCTTTTAAGCCATCATTGTTAAAATCTGCTACACCAACACCAGAACCATTATAAAAGTAATCGTAATCGAATAAATTTGACTTAGAAGCTAAATTATGTTCTATTTTATTAATAAAATCAATTCCACTGACAGAACTGGGAACTTTTACATAGTTATTATATAATTCAGAAGATAGATCTGTGTCACCTGTATTGGTTTCACAGGCATAGAAAAGAAATAGTATTAGAAAAGGTATCCCGTATTTAATTCTCATTATCTGATTTTATTAAGGGATAAAGATAAAAAAAAGAGCCTTATAAAATAAAGCTCTTTTTTTTATTATTCAGTTACTCTGTGATTACTGAGCACAAATCGCTACTGGAAGTAATCCAACAGTAGCAGAACCAGGGTCAAGAGCAGAATAAGCAACTTGATTATTAGGGCCAGTAATCTCAAATCCTATCTCACCGTAGTAATCTCCAGGGAATGTCCATAAAGCAGACTCTGTTCCAACAGGAATAGTTACAATTGCAGTTCCTTCAAAACCATTATTTGGAGTACAAGTGAAGTCAAATGTTCCCCACATAGAGCACAGAGCTACAGAGGTAATTACACCATCCATATCGATTTCAAGTCCTAGACCACCGTCACCACCTGAAGTAGTTTGCCATCCATCACCATAAGAGTCAGTCATATAGACTGTATAATCTCCAGGCATTGGCGAACAAGTTAATAGAGCATTGTACTTGAATGGAGAAGAGAAGAATCCACCAGTAATAATACCAGCAGCAGACGTCCAATCATATGTTCTTCCATCTGTTAATACAACTTCTAATCCAACAACGAATACATCACCAGGTGAGTACTGGGTAGGACCAACGCCCATTGCAGCAGCAGCATCACCGAATGCCATATTAATATCACCTCTAGGAAGTCCTACAGGTCCCGTAGCAAAATCACTAGCAGGTACTGACGATACCAATATAAAGCCAGTACTATTATCATTAGTACTTCCATCGGAATTGTCAGCAGTAAGATCCCTTAGTTGACAGTAAACATTAACTTGTTGAAATAAAGCACCATCTTCTTCGTCTTGTTCCTCTACAGTCACACTAAATGTGCTCATAGGATCACTAGAATTCAAAACAGCGTTGTTCACTGAAATTGTTCTTAGTATCGCTCCAGTTTCATAGTCTAGAACTGTATCAATAGTGTTTTCACTATCAACACAAGAAAAAGTGACTAGAAATAGAGAAGCGAATAAAAATTTAAATATATTTCTCATAGTTTTCATTTTTTTAATTAGAAATTACAGTTGTTCCCGAATCCCAGAAGACAGTCGTTAAATTGTCTTGTCTCTGTAAAATATTAGGATTAGCACTTATTTCACTCGATGGATAAGTACCAGTTCTTGGGAATGGTCCTGATTCATTGTTGTCCATAAGACCTCTAGAAACCGTTCTTGGGTGTCCAGTTCTTCTCATGAAGTTCCACGCATCGTTCGCACCACCATACATAGCAACAAAATATTGCTCACCTAGTATATCCATTTTATCTTTTTCAACTGGCCATCCGAATCCATCTAAACCAGATGAAGTAGGAGCAGCGTTGAATTTAGCCATTACATCAGCTACAAAAGCAGCAACTTCACCAGAAGTAGGGAATTGACTTGAATCAGCCTCAGCATCAACAGATGAAAAGCCCATTACTTTCGTAATTGATTCATTCATTCCAGCTTCCATGTACATTGCAGCACCTGCAGCATCACCAGAAGCTAAAGCAGCTTCAGCTTTCATAAACTTAACATATGATGATAAGAAGATTGGCCAAATACCAGCTCCACCACCACCATTTCCTTGCCAAACTTGACCAACTGTAGCACCAATAGCACCCAATGAACCAAGACCGTCATAGTCATGGATATCATCTAAGTTATCAAAGCTACCACCAGAAGGATAAACCCCTGTAGCAGTTCTAGTAAAGTTATCAGGAGGTGTACCTTCATCATTACCGTGATGTCTACCCCAATATCCATTAAAGTTAGAACACCATCTTCCCTCACCAAAAGAATTATCTCCATCAGCAGTAAACTCTAAATGGAATGGTTGATCTTGTAATGAACACTGAAGTGTTTCACCATTAGATGAATCACCACCCCAATCAAATGGCCACATATAAACAGCGCCAAAAGCTTTTATCATAGCGTTATTACCTGGTGTTAACCATGTTTGTCTATAGAAGTAGTATCTTCTTCTAGGATCATTAACTGGGTCTATACCAGCTGTCCAATCAGTCACATTTGTTGTATACCAGTCCAGTGTTTCTCCATCCATAAGATCCATTAACCAAGATGACATATAAATATTAGCACCTGAAGTAGTATAGTCAGACCCATACCAAGGGTGACGTGTGTCTGGTTGTAATTCTTGCGAACCATAATTAAACTGTAAATCATCAGCAGCAGTTTCAATAACATTTGTCTGAGCTAATGCAGCAGCATAATTACCTGTTGTAAGGGCAGCACGCATTTTTAAAGTGTTAACATATTTTGTCCATTTAGAAGCATCTCCTCCGTAGTACATGTCATCACCACCACCAGAAGCATCAAGATATCCTTGAGCTTCATCTAGCATTGCTAATGCAGCAGCATAAACATCTGCGTCATCAGAAACACTTGGGCTAGGATACTCAGCAGGGTTGTTTGCTTCAGTCCATGGAATATCTCCCACAGAATCAACAATACCCATCATAATATGAGCAGCCATTGCTTTTGACATACCTAAGTGGAAAGCCAATAAATTCTCTTCACCATTTAAACCTTCAATAGCGGCAATATCTGGCATAATGCTGGCATATAACTGATACCAAGCATTGCTTATTGTTCCACTACCAAAATTACTGTAGTATACTCTACCACCCATATAACTTATTCTTCCTAATGCTGCACCATTGTACTGCATGTCCTGCATCGCACTAAGGAAGGCTATTTGGATGTTGTTTAATAACAGATCAGCATCCGCAAGATCTGGAGATAGTGAGTTAGGACTTGCAAGATCTTCTAATTCCATGGTTTCACATGAGTAGAACATCGTAGCAGACGCTAAGACCATCATTATTAAATATTTAAATATTCTTTTCATAATTAATTAATTTTAGTTTATTTAATTTAAACGTTATTAAAATGATGCTTTAAGACTAACACCCCACCTTTTTGAACTTGGTCCATTAAGGAAGTCCCAACCTCTTGCATTACCGACACCGGTACCTGCAACATTAGGATCGTAATTAGTAGCATCTGGAACATTATAAGCATCATGCCATAGGTTAAATCCAGTAGCTGTTAGAGATAATGCACCAAATGGCGTACTATCTAACATCTTTTGTGGAACTGACCATGATAATGATACTTCTTGAAGTCTCATAACAGAACCGTCATAGACAGACATTTCAAGTGGACCAAACAACACATTATTGAAATAATAAGATGAGTTGTTTACTTGTAGGTTGTTAGGAGAACCATCAGCTAGTACACCAGGAAGAATAAATGTATTCTTTCTGTCAGTAACGATTCCACCACGACCTAATAATGTAGCAACTGTTTTAGCTACTATATCTCCACCGGCTGTATGGCTTAATTGCCATCCAAGCGTAAAGTCTTTATACTTTAACGTATTTATAAAATTCATGACATAATCTGGTTCAGGATCACCAATAATTGGTGTAATTGTTCTTGAACCTTCTGTTCCTAGAGGAACTTCATTTCCGTTAGCATCGATTGCCATAACACTTTCTGAACCGTAGTTACCTGAAGCGTTAACAACCATATTTCCATTATCATCTCTTTCGATTCTAGTACCAACGATAACACCTAAAGCCTCACCTTCGATAGCAGCATTACCACCTAACCAAGTAGCAGTAGAACCACCATAGATAATCATATCATCGTCTTGCTGTGTTACAATAGCTGAACTTGAAGAAAAGTTAACTCTTGCATTCCAGCTAAGACCGTCCACATTAACAGGGATGATATCAAACATTTCTAAATCAAGATCAATTTCTATACCGTCACCTTCAATCTTACCAATGTTAGATTGAGTATTAGTAAAACCAGTTGATGTTGGAAGAGGTTTGTATACAATTAAGTCATTACTTGTTCTTGAAAAGTAAGAAGCATTAATTCCAACTCTATTTCCCCAAACTCTAGCATCAACTCCAAATTCAATTTCTGAAAGTAATTCTGGCTTAAGATCTGGGTTAGCCTGGAAGTCACTTACAGAGTTAGTAGTAACACCACCATTTAAACCACCATTTTGATTAGTGGATTGTGATACACTATTAACTGTAGGATAACCACTTGGAAAACCAGCAGATGTTCCATAACCAGCTCTTATCTTTAAGTATGTTAAGTTATCAGACTTAATACTTTCATCCATTGATGTAGGTAAGAATGATACACTTGCACTTGGATAGAACATGCTATTATTCTCTGTAGGTAGGTTTGAAACCCAGTCATTTCTAGCAGATAATGAAACGAATAAGAAATCCCTATAATCGATATCCACGTTTCCAAATACACCTAAAGTGTTTTGATGACTATGGTATGACATAGGTGTTTGATTCTCATAGTTAAAGTGTTGAATCACACCGTATACAATCTGTCCGCTACTTGCAGTACCTTCACGATCGTAATTTCTCATTTTTGATTCAGCTCCAACCATCCATGTAAGTCCTACGTCATCACTTACTTCAGCACTACCGTTTAATCCAACATAATGATTCCAGACAGTTACATTGTTATCCCATGTGTTAAGATAACCGTAAACAGCCCGGTCAAAGTTTACACCATTTCTGTTAGAATATGCTTTGTTTCTCTCATTATACCAGTCAATACCAGCACGATAAGTAAGAGACATGTTATCATCAATATCATAAGTTAAACTTGCAGTACCAAATACTCTATTAGTGGTCTGACCACCTTGAGAGTTTGCAACTGACCAATTTGGGTTTATGATATCGTTACCATTTCTATAGTAGATACTACCACCATTTTCAGGAATAGACCATGGTAATCCTATTAAGTCAACGTTTCTTGGCGTAAAGAATACGTTACCAAATGTTGACCATCCCATTGTACCGTTACCTCTAGAAGAAGCAACTGGAGGAGATACCATTTGAGTATTACTGTAATTCATAGAACCACTAATAGTAAACTTGTTACTTAACTCAGCACGTCCACCAATAGAAAGTGTATTTCTTTTAAGCGAATTTCCAGGTGTAAATCCTTTTTCATCAAGGTTACCCCAGTTTACATTATAAGAAAGTTTACCGTCGTCTGATGCACCTCTTATATTAACAGATGTGTTAGAAACACCACCTGATCTAAAGAAATTCTCAACACTTTCGTAAGGTTGCCATACATAACGTGTACCAGTATATTCTTGGTTTAATACGTTATTACCGCCTAAAAATGCATTAAGGAATGCAGAAGATCCATAAGGATGCTCTACAGTTCCAACTCCGTCTGTATCTATAATAGTTCCAGCTGGGTCATTTGCCCATCCGTCAACGCCATCTCTATGGAAACCTGGTCCCCAGTTACTGAAGAACCATCCGAATGATTGGTCGAAACCACCACCGTACATATTTTGATAATCTGGCATTGATGCAATCTCATTAACAAAATAAGATTGACTAACAGTAATTTCTGTTTTCGAAGGTCCTTTAGGGCCTAGAGAACCAGATTTTGTTGTTATTACAACTACACCGTTCTTACCAGCTGTTCCATAAAGTGTAGCTGCTGCTAAACCTTTAAGAACGGCAACACTAGCAATGTTATTTGGATCTAGATCTAAAAATCTTGTAGAACCAATGTTACCACCAACATAACCACCTTGTGCATTTGTTTCACTACTAAAAGGTACTCCGTCAACTACGAATAATGCCTGGTTGTTACCGTTAATAGAAGTATAACCTCTAATAACAACATTAGTTGCAGAACCAGACGTACCACCTTGAGAAGTGATATGTACACCTGATGCTTTACCAGATAATACTCTAGCAATGTCACCTTCAGTTCTTCCTTCCATTTCTTCACCGGATACTTCACTAACAGCATAACCAAGAGCTTTCTTTTCTCTCTTAATACCAAGTGCCGTAACGATTACTTCTTCAAGTTGCGCAACATCTTCGCTCATAGTAACATTTACTGTATCGGATGAACCAACTGTTACTTGAACAGAAGTATAACCAACATATGTAAATGATAATACAGCTCCCTCGTCAACCATGATGCTATAATTACCATCAAAGTCTGACTGAGTTCCCGTTGTTGTACCTTGAACAACAATATTTACTCCAGCTACAGACATTCCTGAATCATCAGAAACACTCCCTGAAACCGTTTTTCCTTGCGCGAACGTTAGTTGCGCGACTAACGCTAGTATAAGCGTCAAAATTCCACTAAACTTTGTTTTCATTTTATTAATTTATTTGAATTAGTCCAATAGCAAAAATCATAATAAAATGTTAATAAAACAAAACAATTCAACAAAAACTTGTGTTTATTTTATGTTTTACAGGTTAAGTAATCAGAAAAAAGACTTAAAAGTTAGGTGAATTTTAGAGTTTTTTGAGTCAATTTTCTCCTTCCAATTAGATCCATTAGCATAATTTAAGGTGAATAACCCTCCTTTGGTAAGAAGGCCAACACCTATACCAATCCCGTATATATTGGTATTAGTGTTTATTATTTTGTTTTCAAAATTACCTAGATCAAATATGCTATTAATATATATGGTGTTGTTTAGCCTGAATCTATACTCAGAAATTAAAAGAAAGTACTTATTTGAAAATAAACTGTTCTCATCAAAACCTCTTATTGATTTTGCTCCTCCAAATCTCGGTAATTCATTAGTAAAATATGTATCAGATTTTAGGATTTCAGATTTGAAATTTAAAAAAATGCTATTTTTTGATCCAAAATCAAAAATTTTAGCAAAATCCATATTTAGATAAAGCTGTTCATTTTCTTGCTCTTCTGAAATTCTTTTTCCTTGAGATATTTTAAAAAATACTTCATTTCTAACTGGATATAACAGATTATTTTGATTTAATTTCACATGCTCATACTGAAAATCTTTATAGAGAGTCTCAAAATCTTCAAATTCTGAATTTTGTATTTGTAGTTGCTCATCAGAATTTATTGAGCGTATACCTAATGAAAATTTATGATTTTTAGAGTTCTTATAGAATAAATTTATAAACTGCTCATTGGATACAAATGTTGAGTCTTTTTTTGTTAAAATCAATCCGATATTTATTCCTATTGGACTTGAAAATATGTATGGAAGGTTAATATCAGTTTTTAATATTCTATCAGCATTTTTTTCACTCTTGTATAAAAATTCTATCTCTTCTCCGAAATTAAAGTTATTTACAAGCTCAAAATCTAAATAGCCTTGTAATTGTATATTATTATCTAATTCATCATTTGAAAACCCAAGAAAACCATCAAAGCTATTTTTTTTCCTTTTTTCAATATACAAGTAGATAATTGTTGAATCATTTGTAAATAGAATTTCTGGTTTTTTTGTTTGTTTTATAAACCCTAGGTGATTTAATAACTCACTTTTTTCTTGAATATCATTTAAATTAATCCTATTTCCAATTTTGTATTTGGAAAGATGCTTTAGATATGATTTTGGAAACTTTTCATATCCTTTAATCACTACTTTGTCAATTTTTCTTTCTTTTTCATAATTTATTTCAATTATAGCTTTTAGGTTATCGTTATCAAATGATTCTATATTTCTAAATTTTGCTGAATTAAAAGGGAATCCTTTAACAGATATAAATTGATTTAATTTTTCAAAAAAATCTTGAATATTGGTAATTGGTATTTTAAGATAATTTTTTTCATCAATTATTACATAATTTTTATAACCTTCTAAGCTCATTGAAGCAAGCCCTAAGACGTATATATTTCTGTATTTTCTTTTTATTGATAATTCAGCTGAATATTTATTGTCCCTAATCTCTTTAATGCTCTCAATACTTGCCTTGATAAATCCAATTTTTTGCAGATTTTCAACTATTTTCTCAACTTCTTTTATTAATTCTTTATTCGAATTGAAATTCTTATTATAATCCATTGTTGAGAGTAATTTATTTTCTTCAATAACATTGGAATAAACCTCAAGACTTAGTCTTTGTGAAAAAGTAGTAGCTGAAATTAAGGATAGTAAAACAAAAAATGTGATTTTTATTTTCATCGATTCTTATCTATTGAACTAACGAATATTTTTTGATTTTAATATAAATAGTGAAAATATTTAAAAAAACATCTAAAATTTAAGAAGGAACATTTGAATAATTGATTTTAATTTTTACCTTTGCACGCCTTCTCGAGAAGATTAGGGAATAAAAATATATATGCTATATGCCAACTATATCGCAATTAGTAAGGAAAGGAAGAGCCAAACTTAGTAAGAAAAGTAAATCGGCTGCTTTGAATTCATGTCCTCAGAGGAGAGGAGTATGTACTCGTGTATATACTACTACTCCAAAGAAGCCAAATTCAGCTATGAGAAAAGTTGCTAGGGTTAGGTTAACAAATGGTAATGAAGTTAATGCTTATATTCCTGGAGAAGGACATAATTTGCAGGAACATTCAATAGTATTAGTTAGAGGAGGAAGAGTTAAGGATTTACCTGGCGTTAGATACCACATTATTCGTGGAGCTTTGGATACAGCAGGCGTTGAAGGAAGAACACAAAGAAGATCTAAATACGGTGCAAAAAAGCCGAAAAAATAATCAAGGAATCAGATAAATGAGAAAAAAACAGGCAGAAATACGACCTTTATTACCAGATCCTAGATTTAACGATAAACTCGTTACTAGATTTGTTAATATGATGATGTGGAGTGGAAAAAAATCAGTTTCCTATAAAATTTTCTATGATGCTATTGATGCTGTTGAATCAAAAAATACTGGTGAAGGAGAAGAGAAGAAGGATGCTTTAGAGATATGGAAGGATGCATTGTCAAATGTTATGCCTCATGTTGAGGTAAGAAGTAGAAGAGTTGGTGGTGCAACATTTCAAATTCCTACACCAATTAGATCAGATAGAAAAATTTCTACTGCTATGAAATGGCTAATAAATTTTTCTAGAAAAAGAAATGAAAAATCTATGGCTTTAAAGCTTGCATCAGAAATCTTAGCTGCATCTAAAGAAGAAGGAGCTGCTGTAAAGAAAAAAGTCGATACTCATAAAATGGCAGAAGCTAATAAAGCATTTTCACATTTTAGATTTTAGTTATGTCAAGAGATTTAAGATATACTAGGAATATAGGTATTGCTGCACATATTGATGCAGGAAAAACAACTACTACAGAAAGGATTTTGTATTATACAGGTGTTTCTCATAAAATTGGAGAAGTACATGATGGTGCAGCTACAATGGATTGGATGGAACAAGAACAGGAAAGAGGTATAACAATTACTTCTGCTGCAACAACTTGTAATTGGGATTTTCCAACTGAAAACGGAAAACCTACTGATGATTCTAAGTCGTATCATATGAATATTATTGATACCCCAGGTCACGTTGATTTTACAGCAGAAGTTAATAGATCATTGAGAGTTCTTGATGGTCTTGTTTTTTTATTTAGTGCTGTTGACGGGGTAGAACCTCAATCTGAAACAAACTGGAGACTTGCGGATAATTATAAAGTTCCAAGAATCGGATTTGTCAATAAAATGGATAGACAGGGATCTAATTTTCACATGGTTTGTAAACAAGTTAAGGAAATGCTTGGTTCTAACGCTGTTCCTATTGTACTACCCGTAGGTGAAGAGGAAGATTTCAAGGGAATTGTAGATCTTATAAAAAATAAAGCGATTATTTGGGATGAAGAATCTATGGGGGCCACGTTTGATGTTATTGATATCCCAGAGAATCTTAAGGAAGAATCAAAAAAATATAGAGCATTATTAATAGAGGAAGTTGCTACGTATGATGAAAATCTTCTTGAAAAATTTATAAAAGATGAGAATTCAATTACTGAAGATGAAATTAACAATGCTCTTAGGGCTGGAGTTATGGACATGTCTATTATTCCAATGATTTGTGGGGCAGCTTTTAAAAATAAAGGAGTCCAGTTTTTATTAGATGCTGTATGTAGGTATTTACCATCTCCTGTTGATAAAGATGCAATTGTAGGAATTAATCCTAGAAATGATGAAGAAATTTCAAGAAAACCTTCAGTTGATGAACCTTTTTCTGCTTTGGCATTTAAAATTGCTACTGATCCTTTTGTTGGAAGATTAGCATTTTTTAGAGTTTATTCTGGAAAATTACCTGCAGGATCTTATGTCTTGAATAATAGATCTAATAAAAAAGAAAGAATTTCCAGAATATATCAAATGCATTCAAATAAACAGAACGCAATAGATTGTATAGAAGCAGGAGATATTGGAGCTGCAGTAGGTTTTAAAGATATAAAAACAGGTGATACTTTATCTGTAGAAAATGCTCCAATAGTTCTTGAGAGCATGGATTTCCCTGATCCTGTAATAGGTATTGCAGTAGAAGCTAAAACTAAGGAAGATATTGATAGATTAGGAATGGCATTGTCAAAACTATCTGAAGAGGATCCTACATTTACAGTAAGAACAGATGAGGCCTCTGGTCAGACGATTATTTCTGGAATGGGAGAACTTCATTTAGATATTATTGTAGATAGATTAAGAAGGGAGTTTAAAGTGGAAGTTACCCAAGGAGAACCTATGGTTGAGTATAAGGAGGCAATTACGCAAATAGCTCATCATAGAGAAGTTTACAAGAAACAGTCTGGTGGTAGGGGTAAATTTGCTGATATAGCATTTACTATTGAGCCAGCTGAGGAAGGAAAACCTGGATTGGAATTTATTTCAAAAATAAAAGGTGGAAATGTACCAAGAGAATTTATTCCTTCTGTAGAGAAAGGATTTAAAGCTGCAATGGCTAATGGTCCTTTAGCAGGTTATGAAGTTGATTCTATGAAAGTTACCTTAAAGGATGGTTCGTATCATGATGTTGATTCTGATCAATTATCATTTGAGCTTGCAGCAAAGATTGGATTCAGAGAAGCTGCTAAATTGGCAAGATTTGTAATTATGGAGCCAATAATGAAATTAGAAGCAATTACTCCTGAAGAAAATATGGGAGATATAGTTGGAGATTTAAATAGAAGAAGAGGACAAGTAAATGATATGGGTGACAGAGCTGGTGCTAAAGTTGTTAAGGCTAATGTTCCATTATCTGAGATGTTTGGATATGTAACTTCATTGAGAACATTATCATCTGGTAGAGCTACTTCTACAATGGAATTTTCTCATTATGCTGAAACTCCTTCTAATATTTCAGATCAGGTAATTAAAAAGGAAAAAGGAATCATTGAAGTTTAATAATAAGTTATGAGTCATAGAATTAGAATAAAGCTTAAATCATATGATCACAATCTGGTAGATAATTCTGCTGAGAAGATTGTTAAAACTGTTAAGAGTACAGGTGCCGTGGTAAATGGACCAATTCCATTACCTACTCATAAGAAACTTTTCACAGTTTTAAGATCGCCTCATGTATTTAAAAAATCCAGAGAACAATTTCAGTTAAGCTCACACAAAAGATTGCTTGATATTTATAGCACATCTTCAAAAACTATTGATGCATTGATGAAGCTGGAGTTGCCGAGTGGTGTTGAAGTGGAGATTAAGGTATAAGACAAAAAAAGTCAGAATTTATTCTGATAACATGTCCGGAGCGTTTGGCAAAGGAAAAATGGTAAAAAAATAATTTAAGGGTTGAATTATTTTTGACCCTAAATTTTTAAAATAAAGTTAAATATAAATTAAAATATTATGTCTGGGTTAATTGGAAAAAAAATAGGAATGACCAGCATTTTTAATGACAGTGGGAAGAATGTCCCATGTACTGTTATTGAAGCTGGCCCTTGTATTGTTACCCAAGTCAGAACTGAGGAAATTGATGGCTATAGTGCTCTTCAATTAGGTTTCGATGACAAGGCAGAGAAAAATGCTATAAAAGCTGAGAAAGGTCATTTTAAAAAGGCTGGATCGACTGTTAAGAGAAAAGTTATTGAATTTCAAGGTTATGGTAAGGAATACAAAATTGGTGATAGTATAGGAGTAAACCACTTTGAAGAAGGTGAATATGTTGATGTTTCTGCAATTTCAAAAGGAAAAGGATTTCAGGGGGTTGTAAAAAGACATGGCTTTGCAGGTGTTGGACAAGCAACACACGGTCAGCACAATAGATTAAGAGCTCCTGGATCAATTGGAGCAGGTTCTTCTCCTTCAAGAGTTTTTAAGGGGATGAAAATGGCTGGAAGAATGGGTGGAAATAAGATAAAAGTTATGAATTTAAGAGTTTTAAAGATAGTGCCTGAAAAGAATTTAATATTACTTAAAGGATGCGTTCCTGGCCATAAGAACTCTTATTTAACTATTGAAAAATAATGAAAGTAGCAGTATTAGATTATAAAGGTAAAGACACTGGCAGAAAGGTAGAACTTTCAAAAGATATTTTTGAAGTAAAACCTAATGATCATGCATTGTACCTGGAGGTGAAACAATATCTTGCAAATCAACGTCAAGGAACACATAAATCAAAACAAAGGGCTGAGATAACAGGGAGTACAAGAAAAATTAAAAAACAAAAAGGAACAGGTACTGCAAGAGCTGGTAGTATAAAATCAGGTGTTTTTAGAGGTGGTGGAAGAATTTTTGGACCTCAACCTAGAGATTATGATTTAAAACTAAATAAAAAGTTAAAAAAAATAGCTAGAAAATCTGCTTTAACAATTAAAGCAAAAGATAAGGCTATAACAGTTTTAGAAGATTTTGAATTTGACACTATTAAAACCAAAAATTTTGTTTCTGTTATTAAGGCACTTAATCTAGAGGACAAAAAATCTCTATTTGTATTTGGAGCAGCTAATAATAATGTATATTTGTCATCGCGAAATTTAAAGGGCTCAGATGTTGTAATATGCTCAGAATTAAGCACTTACAAGATTTTAAATGCTAATCAATTAGTGCTTTTAGAGAGCTCATTAAATGAGATAAAGACTAATTTAAGTAAATAAAAAGAAATGAGTATTTTGATTAAACCTATTATAACAGAGAAAGCTAATAATGATAGTGAGTTAAACAATCGTTATACTTTTCAAGTTGAAAAAAATGCTAATAAGATTCAAATAAAAAAAGCTGTTGAATCAGCATACAGTGTTAAAGTTCTTAAAGTAAGAACTATTAATGTTCGTTTTGATAGAAGAATTAGACAGACAAAGGCTGGAATACAGTTTGGAAAATCAAATGCAATAAAAAAGGCAATTATTCAATTGGCTGAAGGAGAATCAATAGATTTATATGAAAATGCTTAATAGAAAATAATAATGTCAGTAAGAAAATTAAAACCTATAACACCTGGACAACGCTTTAGAGTAGTAAATGAATTTGATTCAATTACTAAATCAAAGCCTGAGAAATCATTGTTAGTTCCCTTAAAAAGAACTGGTGGTAGAAATAATACAGGTAAGATGACTATGCGTTATAAGGGTGGTGGTCATAAAAAAAAGTATAGAATTATTGACTTTAATAGGGATAAATTTGATATTTCCGCTGAGGTAATGTCTATAGAATATGATCCTAATAGATCTGCTTTTATAGCTTTATTGAAGTATGATGATGATGAAAAGAGATATATAATTGCACAAAAGGAATTAAAAATAGGTCAAAAAGTAGTTTCTGGAGAGGATGTATCTCCAAATCCAGGAAATGCAATGCCTCTTAGTAAAATTCCTTTAGGTACAGTTATTTCTTGTATAGAATTAAAACCTGGTAAGGGTGCTTCAATGGCAAGAAGTGCAGGTTCATTTGCTCAATTAATGGCAAGAGATGGAAAATTTTCAACTATCAAACTTCCATCAGGAGAAACTAGAATGGTGCTATCCAACTGTTATGCGACAATTGGTGTAGTTTCTAATTCTGATCACCAACTTACAGTATCAGGTAAAGCTGGCAGAAAAAGATGGCTAGGAATTAGACCTAGAACTAGACCAGTAGCAATGAATCCTGTTGATCATCCAATGGGTGGAGGAGAAGGAAAAGCGTCTGGTGGTCATCCTAGATCAAGAAAAGGAATTCCTGCTAAAGGATTCAAAACTAGATCTAAATCTAAAGAGAGTAATAAATATATTATTGAAAGAAGAAATAAATAAAAATTATGTCTAGATCATTAAAAAAAGGCCCATTTGTTCATTATAAATTGAATAAAAAAGTGGAAAAAAATATAGAAGGAAATAAAAAGACTGTTATCAAGACATGGTCAAGATCTAGTATGATAACACCTGATTTTGTTGGTCAGACTATAGCTGTTCATAATGGAAAGCAATTTATTCCTGTATATATAACTGAGAATATGGTTGGACATAAATTAGGAGAATTTTCTCCAACAAGATCCTTTAGAGGACATGCTGGAGCTAGAAATAAAGGCAATAAGTAAACTATGGGAAGTCGTAAAACTAAAATGGCGAAAAATATTAAAGAAAGCAGAAAAAACTTGGTTACAGCTAAATTAAATAACTGTCCTACATCTCCTAGAAAAATGCGTTTAGTTGCGGATTTAGTTAGAGGTAAGGAAATAGATAATGCACTTAATATTTTCAGATTTAGTGAAAAGGAAGCGTCTAGAAAATTAGAAAAATTATTATTGTCTGCTATTTCAAATTGGCAAACGAAAAATGAAAATTCTAATGTTGAGGATGCTGGATTGTTTATCTCAGAGATAAAGGTTGATAGTGGTTCGATGTTAAAGAGATTGAGAACAGCTCCGCAGGGAAGAGCCCATAGGATAAGAAAGAGATCTAATCATGTTACCATAGTATTAGGTTCAAAAAATAATGATGTTCAAACTAATTAATTAAATGGGACAGAAGACAAATCCAATAGGAAACAGATTAGGGATTATCAGAGGATGGGAGTCAAACTGGTATGGTGGTAATGATTATGGCGATAAGCTAGCTGAAGATGAAAAAATTAGAAAATATATTCGTGCTCGTTTAGTTAAAGCTAGTGTTTCTAGAGTTATTATTGAGAGAACACTTAGAATTGTTACAGTTACTATTACAACTGCTAGACCAGGAATTATAATTGGTAAGGGTGGACAAGAAGTTGATAAGTTAAAAGAAGAACTTAAAAAAATTACATCTAAAGATGTTCAGTTAAATATTTATGAAATAAAAAGACCAGAACTAGACGCTTTATTAGTTGCTAGTAGTGTAGCTAGACAAATTGAGAGCAGAATTTCTTACAAAAGAGCTGTTAAAATGGCAATAGCTGCATCTATGAGAATGAATGCAGAAGGAATCAAGATTCAAGTTAGTGGTAGATTAAACGGAGCAGAAATGGCTAGAAGTGAGCATTTTAAAGAAGGAAGAATTCCTTTATCAACATTTAGAGCTGATATTGACTATTCTCTGGTTGAAGCTCATACAACATATGGAAGAATAGGAGTTAAAGTTTGGATTATGAAGGGAGAAGTATATGGTAAAAGAGATCTTAATCCATTAGTTGGTTTATCTAAAAAGCCAGGTAAATCTAATAGAAGAAGAAGAAATTAATAAAAAAAGGCAAATATTTTAGTATAAATGTTACAACCAAAGAAAACAAAATATCGTAAAGCTCAAAAAGGAAGAATGAAAGGAAATTCTGGAAGAGGCCATAGATTATCTAATGGAATGTATGGAATCAAGTCTCTAGACTCTAATTTTTTAACTTCTAGACAAATTGAAGCGGCTAGAATTGCAGCTACAAGATATATGAAAAGAGAAGGGCAATTATGGATAAAAATATTTCCTGATAAACCTATAACGAAAAAGCCACTTGAAGTTCGTATGGGTAAGGGTAAAGGTGCAGTTGAATATTGGGTGGCAGTAGTAAAACCCGGAAGAATACTATTTGAAATTGGTGGTGTTTCTTTGGATGTAGCTAAAGAGGCATTAAGACTTGCAGCTCAAAAACTACCTGTTAAAACAAAATTAATAATTGCTAGAGATTACGTAGCATAATTTTTATTATATGAATCAAAGTGAAGTATTAAAATTATCAAATGAAGAGCTTAAGGACCAGCTTGTTGAAAAAAAAATAAAATATAATGAACTTAAAATGGTTCATGCAGTTTCTCCTTTGGAAAATCCTATTCAGATAAAATCTTTAAGAAGATCAATTGCTAGAATTACAACTGAAATAACCAATAGAGAAACCAAATAATTATTATTCTATGTTAATGATGGAAAAAAGAAATTTAAGAAAAGAACGTATTGGTAAAGTTACCAGTAACAAAATGCAGAAATCTATAGTTGTTTCTGAAGTAAAAAAAGTAAAACATCCTATATATGGGAAGTATGTATTAAAGACAAAAAAGTATGTTGCACATGATGAAAAGAATGACTGTAACATTGGTGACACAGTTAAAATTATGGAAACAAGACCAATAAGTAAGTCTAAATGTTGGAGGTTAGTAAAAATAATTGAAAGAGCTAAATAAATTATGGTACAACAAGAATCAAGATTAAAAGTAGCAGATAATACTGGGGCAAAAGAGGTTTTGACTATTAGAGTATTAGGAGGAACAAAGAGAAGATATGCTTCTATTGGAGATAAAATTGTTGTTTCTATTAAAAATGCAACTCCAAATGGTTTAATTAAAAAAGGAGCTGTTTCAACAGCAGTTGTAGTAAGGACTATTAAGGAAGTTAGAAGACCAGATGGCTCATATATTAGGTTTGATGATAATGCATGTGTTTTGTTAGATGGAGCTGGTGAGATGATAGGAACAAGAGTTTTTGGTCCTGTTGCTAGAGAATTAAGAGATAAAAAATTTATGAAAATAGCATCCTTAGCACCAGAGGTTTTATAAAATTTGATTGATGAAAAAAATAAAAATTAAAACAGGCGATATAGTTAAAGTAATAGCTGGAAATCAAAAAGGGACTCAAGGAAAGGTTTTAAAGGTTGTTGCAGCTAAAAATAAAGCTATTGTTGAAGGCGTTAATGTGGTTAAAAAACATAATAAGCCTAGTGCTAATAATCCAAAAGGAGGTATAACTGAAAAAGAGTTATTTATTGATATATCTAATATTTCATTAATAACTTCTAAAGGTGAAGCTACTAGAGTTGGATATAGAATGGAAAAAGAAAATAAAGTTAGATATTCTAAGAAATCTAATGAAGTAATATAGTTATGAATTATATACCAAGATTAAAGAAAGAATATAAAGAAACGGTTGTTTCAAACTTAAAGAAGGAGTTTGAATATAGCAATGTTATGCAAGTCCCTAGACTTGAGAAGATTGTTATTTCTAAAGGTGTTGGAGAAGCTGTTAATGATAAGAAGCTTATTGATCATGCCGTAGAAGAAATTACTAATATTTCTGGTCAAAAGGCTATAGCAACTTTGTCAAAAAAAGATGTTGCATCTTTTAAACTTAGAAAAGGAATGCCAATTGGGGTAAAAGTAACTCTTAGAGGAGAGAGAATGTATGAATTCCTTGATAGACTTGTTACAGCAGCTCTTCCAAGAGTAAGAGATTTCACAGGAGTGAAAGCAGGAGGTTTTGATGGAAGAGGTAATTATACTTTAGGAGTTACGGAACAAATTATTTTCCCAGAGATTAATATTGATAAAATTAATAAGATATCTGGGATGGATATAACATTTGTTACAAATGCTAATTCAGATAAAGAGGCTATGTCACTTTTAAGTGAATTAGGATTACCATTTAAAAAACCTGATGATAAACCAAAAATATCAGAAGTAAAAGAAATAAAGAAAGAACCTGTAGTTGAAGAACCTGTAGTTGAAGAACCTACAGATGAAGAACCTACAGCTGAAGAACCTGTAGTTGAAGAACCTGTAGCTGAAGAACCTGCAGCTGAGGAGGAACCTTCAAAAGAAGAAGAGGAATCAAATAAAGAAAAGAATAAAATTAGTAAAACAAAGAAATAAAACTATGGCTAAAGAATCAATGAAAGCTCGTGAAGTTAAAAGAGCTAGAACTGTAGCGAAATATGCAGCTAAAAGGAAAGCGTTAAAAGAGGCTGGTGATTTTGTAGGATTGCAAAAGCTTCCAAGAAATGCATCTCCAGTTAGAATGCATAATAGGTGTAAATTAACAGGTAGGCCAAAAGGCTATATAAGAAATTTTGGAATTTCAAGAATTTTATTTCGTGAAATGGCTAATAAAGGTTTAATACCTGGAGTTAGAAAAGCTAGTTGGTAATAATATAAATTTAAGAAAATGAATACAGATCCTATAGCGGATTATTTAACAAGAATTAGAAATGCAATAAGAGCCAATAAAAAAGTGGTTTCTATCCCTGCATCAAATTTGAAAAAGGGAATAACTAAGATATTATTTGATCAAGGTTATATTCTAAGCTACAAGTTTGAAGAATCTAAAATTCAAGGAGTTATTAAGATAGCTTTAAAATATACTAAAGAGCACAATGAATCTGTAATTACTAAGATTCAAAGAATAAGTACACCTGGATTAAGAAAATATTCTAATTCAAGTGATTTGCCAAGGATTTTAAATGGCTTGGGAATAGCAATTGTATCTACTTCTAAAGGAGTTATGACCGTAAAGCAAGCCAAGAAGGAAAATGTTGGGGGAGAATTAATTTGTTATGTACATTAAAATTTAAATAAAATGTCAAGAGTAGGGAATAATCCAATATCAGTACCTGAAGATGTAACTATTGATGTTACAGAAAATGTTATTTCTGTGAAAGGTAAGCTAGGAGAACTTAAGCAAGATTTTTCAGGTGTACTAATCAAGATTGATAATGGTATTATTACTGTTGAGAGAGTCTCTGAATCTAAGGAAAATAAATCAAAACATGGATTATATAGAGCTTTAATAAATAATATGATTATAGGTGTGTCAAAAGGATGGACGAAGGAATTAGAACTTGTTGGTGTTGGGTACAGAGCTAAGGCTCAGGGTCAAAAGCTAGATTTAGCAGTTGGTTTTTCACACAATATTGTTATGGATTTAGCTCAAGAGATAAAGATAGAAACTATTTCAGAGAAGGGTGCAAATCCTAGAATCAAACTAACATCATTTGATAAGCAATTGGTTGGTCAAGTAGCTGCTAAGATTAGATCCTTTAGAAAACCAGAACCATATAAGGGTAAGGGTATTAAATATGTTGGAGAATATATAAGAAGAAAAGCTGGTAAATCAGCATAATAAATAAAGACATGAGATTATCAAAAAGAGATAGAAGAACCAGAATTAAAAATAGAATTAGAAAGATTATTTCAGGGACTGAGAGTAACCCAAGATTGTCAGTTTTTAGAAGTAATAAGGAAATATATGCTCAATTGATTGATGATTCTAACGGAAAAACAATAGTAGCTTCATCTTCAAGAGATAAAAATATTATTAAAGCTAAAGCTAATAAAACTGAACTAGCTTCTTTGGTAGGAAAAGATATTGCAGAAAAAGCAATTAAAAAAGGTGTAAAGCAAGCATCTTTTGATCGATCAGGGTATTTATATCACGGAAGAGTAAAATCTTTAGCTGATGGAGCAAGAGAAGTTGGATTAAAATTTTAAGATTATGTACCAAAAGTATAAAAACATAGAAAGAGTAAAACCAAAAGGACTAGAACTAAAAGATAGTTTGGTTGGAGTTCAAAGAGTTACTAAAGTAACTAAGGGTGGTAGAAACTTTGGGTTTTCTGCTATCGTTGTAGTAGGAGATGAAAATAGCGTTGTTGGCTATGGCTTAGGTAAATCTAAGGATGTTTCTAGTGCTATTGGAAAAGCAGTTGAAGATGCAAAAAAGAATTTAGTTAGGATTCCATTGGTTAAGGGAACGTTACCTCACGAACAAAAAGGTAAATATGGAGGAGCAAGAGTAAATATTATTCCTGCAGCACCTGGTACAGGAGTTATAGCAGGTGGAGCTGTAAGGTCAGTATTGGAAGCTGTTGGAGTTCATGATGTTCTTTCAAAGTCACATGGATCTTCAAATCCACACAATGTAGTGAAAGCTACTTTTGATGCTTTATTAAAGTTAAAGAATGCTCATACTATTGCTCATAATAGAGGAATTAAATTAGAAAAATTATTTAATGGCTAAAATTAAGATAACACAAATAAGGAGTTCTATTAAAAGAACAGGAAAACAGAAAAAAACATTAGAATCTTTAGGATTAAGAAGAATAGGTATGACTGTAGAACATGAAAACACACCTAATATTCTAGGAATGATAAAAAAGGTAAATCATTTAGTAGTTGTTAATGGTTCATAAATTAAAGAATTTATAAAATGGAATTAAGTAATCTAAAACCTGCAAAGGGATCGATAAACAAGAATAGCAAGAGAATAGGTAGAGGCCAAGGCTCAGGTAAGGGAGGTACATCCACTAGAGGCCATAAGGGAGCTAAATCTAGATCAGGTTATTCAAGGAAATTAGGTTTTGAGGGAGGGCAAATGCCACTTCAAAGAAGGGTTCCGAAATTTGGTTTTAATAACATAAACAGAATAGAATATCAAGGAGTTAATTTAGATACTATTCAGACTGTGGTTGACAGTAAAAAAGTAAAGGGTTCTTTAGATTTTGATTCTATGATAAAATTAAGATTGGTAAGAAAAAATGAATTGGTAAAAATTTTAGGGAGAGGAGAACTTAAAGCAAAACTTAAAATAAGTGCACATAAATTTACTGCATCTGCAAAAGCTGCTATTGAAGCTGCTGGAGGAGAGGCAATTAATATATAATTTATTAAATGAAGATAATAGAGTACATAAAAAATATATGGAAAATAACTGAACTAAGGGATAGAATTATTCTAACCATGGGTATGTTAGTTGTATATAGATTTGGTGCTCAGGTAGTTCTTCCTGGAATTGATGCGAGTAAGCTGGGTCAATTAGCAGGAACATTTGATGATCAGGGAATTTTGGGCCTCTTGAATGCATTTACTGGTGGAGCATTTGCAAATGCATCTGTATTTGCTTTAGGAATAATGCCTTATATCTCTGCTTCAATTGTTGTGCAATTAATGGGTATAGCAATTCCTTATCTTCAAAAACTTCAAAAAGAGGGAGCCAGTGGGCAGAAGAAAATAACTCAAATAACTAGATGGTTAACAATAGGAATTTGTTTGATTCAAGCACCTGGTTATTTAGTAGCTTTACCAACATTAGGTATTCCTAGAGAAGCATTTTTGATGGGTCAAGGAGGAATGTTTTATTTTTCATCAATAGTGATCTTGGTTACGGGATGTGTTTTTGCAATGTGGTTGGGAGAAAAGATTACAGACAAAGGAATAGGAAACGGAATTTCTTTACTGATTATGGTAGGTATTATTGCTACACTGCCTCAAGCTTTTGTTCAAGAATGGGTTTCAAGAGTAACTGAATCAAATGGAGGTCTTATAATGATTTCTATTGAAATTGTTGTTTGGATAGCTATTATTTTAGCCTCTGTTATGCTAGTAATGGCAGTAAGAAAGATTGCAGTTCAATATGCTAGAAGAAATGCATCTGGTAGTTTTGAAAAAAATGTTGCTGGATCAAGACAATATATACCACTAAGATTAAATGCATCAGGAGTAATGCCTATAATTTTTGCTCAGGCACTTATGTTTATTCCAAGTATGGCTGGTTCAGTTGGATTTATGAAAGATACTTTTGTGGGTCAATTAATGGTAACTCAATTTTCAGATATATTTGGTCTTTGGTATAATATAGTATTTGGTTTATTGATTATAGTATTTACATTTTTCTATACGGCTATAACTGTACCAACTAATAAAATTTCTGATGATCTTAAGAGAAGCGGAGGGTTTATTCCAGGTATTAGACCTGGGACAGACACCACAAATTTACTTGATAGAATAATGTCTCAGATTACATTGCCTGGGTCTATATTTTTAGCATTGATATCAGTTTTTCCAGCAGTTGTTTTAAAATTTATGGATATTCAGGCTGGGTGGGCATTGTTCTTTGGAGGTACTTCACTATTAATTATGGTAGGAGTGGCTATTGATACAATGCAGCAAGTAAATTCATATTTATTAAATAAACATTATGATGGTTTAATGAAGGCAGGAAGGGATAGAAAACCAGCAATATAATTTAATTATGGCAAAACAAGCATCAATAGAACAAGAAGGATCAATAATTGAAGCATTATCAAATGCTATGTTTCGTGTTGAATTAGAAAATGGGCATATTGTTACAGCTCACATTTCTGGTAAAATGAGGATGCATTATATAAAATTATTGCCTGGAGATAAAGTAAAATTAGAAATGAGTCCTTATGATTTAACAAAGGCTCGTATAACTTATAGATTTTAATACGATGAAAGTAAGAGCTTCAGTAAAGAAAAGGAGTGCAGATTGTAAAATTGTACGAAGAAAAGGGAGACTTTATGTAATTAACAAAAAGAATCCAAGATTTAAACAAAGACAAGGTTAATTATGGCAAGAATAGCAGGTATAGATATACCAAAAAATAAAAGAGGAGTTATATCATTAACCTATATCTTCGGACTAGGTAGAAGTAGAGCGGAGAAAATTTTATCTACTGCGGGAGTAGACGAAAGCAAGAAAGTTTCTGATTGGTCTGATGCAGATATAAGTAAAATTCGTGAAGCTGTTGGTAGTTATACAATTGAAGGTGAATTAAGATCAGAAAATCAACTAAATGTAAAAAGGTTGATGGATATTGGATGTTATAGAGGAATTAGACATAGAATAGGGCTACCTCTTAGAGGGCAAAGAACTAAAAATAATTCTAGGACTAGAAAAGGTAAAAGGAAAACAGTTGCAAACAAGAAAAAAGTAACTAAATAATGTTATAGTATTATGGCAAAAACAAGCGCTAAAAAAAGAAAAGTAGTAGTTGAAGCAATAGGAGAAGCACATATAACTGCATCTTTTAATAATATCATAATATCTCTAACTAATAAAAAAGGAGATGTTATTGCATGGTCATCTGCAGGTAAAATGGGCTTTAGAGGAACTAAGAAAAACACTCCTTATGCAGCTCAAATGGCTGCAGAAGATGCTATTACAGTAGCAAAAGAAGCAGGATTAAGGAAAGTTAAAGTTTTCGTCAAGGGTCCAGGTAATGGTAGAGAATCTGCTATTAGATCGATCCATAATGGAGGTATTGAGGTTATGGAAATAGTGGATGTAACACCAACTCCACACAATGGATGTAGACCTCCAAAACGAAGAAGAGTTTAGATATAAATTAATAAGCATAACTAGAGAATAATGGTTTTCGAAGGATGAAAGACCTTAATTCATAACCACTCTAAAAAAAAAATAAATTATGGCAAGATATACTGGTCCAAAAACAAAAATAGCTAGAAAATTTGGTGAAGCAATTTTCGGTGATGATAAATCTTTTGAAAAGAGAAATTATCCACCAGGTCAGCATGGCAATAAAAGAAGAAGAGGAAAGAAGTCTGAATATGGAGTGCAACTAATGGAAAAACAAAAAGCTAAATATACTTACGGCATTTTAGAAAGTCAGTTTAGAAATATGTTTAAAAAAGCAACTGCTTCAACTGGAATTACTGGTGAAGTATTATTGCAATTGTGTGAGTCTAGATTAGATAATGTAGTTTTTAGAATGGGGCTTTCAAATTCTAGAAGCGGTGCTAGACAATTAGTTTCTCACAGACACATAACTGTTAATGGAGGTATAGTGAATATTCCATCATATAACATAAAACCTGGTGATATAGTTGCAGTAAGAGAAAAATCTAAATCTGTAGAATCAATTACTAGATCCTTAACAGGATCGTCAAATGTATATGAATGGATAACATGGAATGATGAACTTATGCAAGGCACATTTGTCTCTATTCCAGAGAGAATTCAGATTCCAGAAAAAATAAATGAACAATACATTGTAGAATTATATTCTAAATAACAAATTATATATAATAAAAATTATGGCAATATTAAATTTTCAAAAACCGGATAAAGTTATCTTGATAGAATCATCTGACTATCAAGGAAGATTCGAATTCAGACCATTGGAGCCTGGATACGGATTAACAGTTGGTAATGCATTAAGAAGAGTATTACTTTCATCTCTTGAAGGTTTTGCTATTACTTCTTTAAGAATTGAAGGATTAGATCATGAATTTTCGACAATTCCAGGCGTAGTAGAAGATGTTACAGAAATAGTTTTAAACCTAAAACAAATTCGTTTTAAACGTCAGATTGATGAAGTTGATAATGAACTAGTTTCTATTTCAATTTCTGGTCAGGATAAGGTAACTGCAGGAGATTTTCAAAAATTTATTTCTGGATTCCAGATTTTAAATTCTGATCATGTTATTTGTAATCTAGATCCTAAAGTAAAAATCTATATAGAGATTACAATAGATAAAGGTAGAGGATATGTAACATCAGAAGAAAACAAGAATTCTTCAGCTCAATTGGGTACAATTTTTATGGATTCAATTTTTACTCCAATAAAAAATGTTAAATATCATGTTGAAGATTTTAGAGTAGAACAAAAGACAGATTATGAGAAATTAGTTTTTGATATAGATACAGATGGATCAATTAACCCTCAAGATGCATTAACTGATGCAGCTAGAATACTAATCCATCATTTTATGTTGTTCTCTGATGAAAGAATAACTCTTGAAGCAGATGAGATAGCAAAAACTGAAACTTATGATGAAGAGTCTTTACATATGCGTCAATTGTTAAAAACTAAATTAATTGACATGGATCTTTCAGTTCGTGCATTAAATTGTTTAAAAGCTGCTGAAGTTGATACACTAGGAGATCTGGTTTCATTTAATAAGAATGATTTAATGAAATTCAGAAATTTTGGTAAAAAGTCTTTAACTGAATTAGAAGAACTTGTTATGGTTAAAGGTTTAAGTTTTGGAATGGATTTATCTAAATATAAACTTGAAAAGGAATAGATTTAATTTATAAAGAATGGTATTATGAGACATGGTAAAAAGTTTAATCATCTAGGAAGAAAAAAAGGCCACAGAACTTCAATGTTAGCTAATATGGCTTGTTCATTAATTGAACACAAGCGAATAAACACAACATTGGCAAAAGCTAAAGCTTTAAAACAATTTATTGAGCCAATAATTACAAAATCTAAATCCGATACTACTCATAATAGAAGAATTGTATTTTCAAGAATTAGACAAAAGGCTGCTGTTGCTGAATTGTTTCGTAATGTTTCTGCTAAAATTGGAGATAGACCTGGTGGTTATACGAGAATAATTAAGTTAGGTAATCGTCTTGGTGATAATGCTGAAATGGCAATGATTGAATTAGTTGATTATAATGATTCATATGTGCCAAAAAAGAAAAAGCCATCGACTAGAAGAAGTAAACGTGGTTCAAAAAAATCTGATGATCAAGTAAAAGATCAAATAGAAGTGGCCCCTGCTGAAGAGGCTCCTGCTGAAGAAGCCCCTGTTGAAGAGGCTCCTGAAGAGGCACCTGTTGAAGAGGCTCCTGCTGAAGAGGCACCTGCTGAAGAAGCACCTGCTGAAGAAACACCTGCTGAAGAAGCACCTGCTGAAGAAGCACCTGCTGAAGAAGAAAAAAAAGATGACAAAAAATAAAATATGGAAATAAAAAACGGAAACAATCAACTAAATGAAACTAGAAACATGTTTAATATCAAAGTTTCTAGATTAAATATTCTTGGTGAAAGTAAAATGATTAAATGGAATCAAAGAAGAAGATTTCGTACAATTTAAGCTAAGTAAATATGAAAAATATATTAATTGTATTTTGTTTATTAAGTTCAGGGTTGGTTTATACTCAAACTAATTTTAATGCTGGAATAGCTATTGGTGGTAACGATACTAATTATGGATCTTCATTTTTTTATAATACAAGAAATGTTGTTTTAGGTTCTGTTTATTTATTTGATGAATGGAGTAATAGCGCAGAAATTCATACTCTTAGTAGTGAAAAATTTCTTGTCAGAAATATTAATTTAAACATTAATAGAAATGCTTTTGAAGCAAAATTAACATATTCAGATTCAATTTTTTCTTTTAATTTTAATAATATAAAACAGGTAGTTATAAATGATAAAATTTATAAGAATTATTTTTATAATGATGACAATAGAGTTTATGAGATTATTTATGAGACAGAAAAATTTTCAATTATGAAAGGTTTTTCTGTTAAGCTTGTTTCTAGTTCTGGAAATCCAATGGTTAATAGATATAATGATAAATATGCCAAGTTTTCATCATATTTTATTAAATTAAATAATAGTATAAAGCCTTTTAAGCTCAGAAAAAAATCTGTTATTAATTTATTAAGTGCTGATAAAAATAGTATTTCAAGATTAGAAATTTATATAAATACGAAGAGGCTATCATATAAAAGCGAAAAAGATGTTATCCAGATTTTGGATTATGCATTTAATTTTTAACGATTTTGAAAGAAGAAGTAAATTTTTACTTCTTTTTTTTGCAAAAATTTATGATTTTAATTTTTATAAATTATTTTTGCTTAATTCATATTCCAAATGCAATATAAAGCAAGAAAAAGAGCAATAATACTTTTAGCTGACGGAACAATTTTTTATGGAAAGGCTATTGGAAAAGATGGTTCAGCTTTTGGAGAGGTTTGTTTTAATACTGGAATGACAGGATACCAAGAAATATTTACTGACCCTTCTTATTATGGTCAGTTAATGGTTGCGACAAATGCACATATAGGAAATTATGGAGTCAAAGATGATGAGAATGAATCTGATAGCATAAAAATTGCAGGTTTAATTTGTAGAAATTTTAATTATGATTATTCAAGGTATTCTGCAGATAATTCTCTAGAAAACTTTTTTATAAAAAATAACTTATTTGCTATTTCAAATGTAGACACAAGAGCTTTAGTGTCTTATATTAGAGATAATGGAGCTATGAATGCTGTAATTTCAACTGAAGTTGAATCGATTGAAAAATTAAAAGAGCAACTTAGTAAAACTCCAAATATGGATGGATTAGAACTTGCTTCTGTTGTATCCACCGAGGAACCTTATTTTTATGGTAATGAGAATTCAAAGTATAAAATTGCAGCTCTAGATTTAGGAATAAAGAAAAATATTTTAAGGAACCTCTCAAATAGAGATTGTTATATTAAGGTGTTTCCTTATGACAGCTCTTTTGAAGATATGTCAGTATGGAATCCAGATGGGTATTTTTTATCAAATGGCCCTGGCGATCCAAAACCTTTGGTAAACGCACAAAATGTAGCTAAGGATATTATTGATAGAAACTTGCCGCTTTTTGGGATTTGTTTAGGCCATCAAATAATTGCTTTAGCTAATGGAATATCTACTTATAAAATGCATAATGGTCATAGAGGAATCAATCATCCTGTTAAAAATTTAATTACTGGAAAGGGTGAGATAACATCTCAAAATCATGGTTTTGCTATTGATAGAAAAGAAGCTGAAGAGAACAAAGAAATTGAAATTACTCATGTACATTTGAATGATAACACCATTGCAGGGATTTCTATGAAAAATAAAAATTGTTTTTCAGTTCAATATCATCCAGAAGCAAGTCCTGGCCCTCATGATGCTTCTTATCTTTTTGATATCTTTATAGAAAATATCACAAAATCTAAAAAAGAAAAATAGTGTCTGTCATTGATAAAATAATTGCAAGACAAATTTTTGATTCAAGAGGTAATCCTACTATAGAGGTAGATGTGATTACAAAAAGTGGAATTTTAGGAAGAGCTGCAGTTCCTTCAGGAGCATCTACAGGTCAGCATGAAGCGGTAGAACTAAGAGATGGAGGAGATGATTATTGCGGCATGGGAGTTCTTAAAGCTGTTAGTAATGTAAATGATATTATTGCAAGAGAACTTGTTGGAAAATCAATTTATGATCAACGAATAATTGATAATAAAATGATTGACTTAGATGGAACAGACAATAAGTCAGTTCTTGGAGCTAATGCTATTCTTGGAGTATCTCTTGCATTAGCTAAAGCAGCTGCAAAAGAAAAAAACATGTCTTTATATGCTTATTTAGGAGGAGATAATGCAAATACATTACCTGTTCCAATGATGAATATTATTAACGGGGGATCTCATAGTGATGCACCTATTGCATTTCAAGAATTTATGATAATTCCTGTTCTTGCTAAAAGCTTTTCACATGCAATGCAAATGGGAACTGAAATTTTTCATTCATTAAAAAAAGTTTTAACTAGTAGAAATTTAACTACAAGTGTGGGGGATGAAGGGGGATTTGCGCCAAAATTAGGCGGAACTGAAGACGCTCTTGAAACCATAAAAAAAGCAGTTACTAATGCTGGATATAGTTTTGGTAAAGAGATAATGATTGCATTGGATTGTGCAGCTTCAGAATTCTATGAAAATGGAAAATATGATTATACTAAATTTGAAGGTTTAGCTGGAGAAGTTAGAGATAGTAAGGCACAAGCAGATTATCTTTCAGATTTGATAGATAAATATCCTATTATTTCAATTGAAGATGGAATGGATGAAAATGATTGGGAAGGATGGAAATATTTAACAGAAAAGATAGGCTCTAAAGTACAATTAGTTGGTGATGACTTATTTGTTACTAATATTGAGCGTTTATCTAGGGGAATAAAAGAATCTATAGGAAACTCTATTTTGATTAAAGTAAATCAGATTGGTACTCTTTCCGAAACCATTGATGCTGTATCAATGGCACATGATGCTGGCTATACTACAGTTATGTCTCATAGATCAGGTGAAACTGAAGATACTACAATTGCTGATCTTTCAGTAGCGCTATCTACCGGTCAAATAAAAACAGGATCTGCATCTAGAAGTGATAGAATGTCTAAGTATAATCAATTACTTAGGATAGAAGAAGAACTCTCTGATAAAGCAGTATATCCACAAATGGCTGCCTTTAAATTCTCAATATCTTAAAATCAACTTTAAATATCCTTTAATATTCGAGAGAAATTTTGTAAATTTGCACAGAATTCTTGTGAAATTTTCAATATTTTTTAACAGTGTCAGATAAAGCAACATTAAATATTAATGGCGGTAGTAGTTATGATCTCCCCTTACTTAAGGGTTCAGAAGGTGAGCTTTGTATTGAAATAAGTAAGCTAAGAGTTCAATCTAATGGAATTACAACTTTTGATAGAGGTTTTAAGAACACAGCTTCATGTGAGAGTAAAATCACCTATTTAGATGGTGAAAAAGGGATTCTACGATATAGAGGTTATTCTATTGAAGAATTAGCTAGTAAAGCTTCATTTTTAGAGGTTGCATATTTATTAATTTTCGGAGAGCTTCCCAATAAAGAAGAACTAGAAAAATTTCATAAGGATATAATGGAACAAAGCTTCGTAAATGATGATGTAAAGAAAATTGTTGATGCATTTCCCGGAGCTGCACATCCAATGGGCGTTTTGTCAAGTTTAACAAGTGCATTAACTGCTTTTAATCCTGATGATGTTTCCTTGGATTATACCAGGAGAAAGGAAGAAATGTACAATCCTATTGTTAAAGTAATGGGTAAGATACCTGTTCTTATAGCTTGGACATTTAGAAAAAAGAATGGATTTCCATTAGAATATTCTAGTAAAACAAAGAACTTAAGCTATGTTGAGAATATTTTACAAATGATGTTTAAAAGACCAAACGAAGATTATACCCAAAACACTGTTTTAGTTAATGTGTTAAACAAACTTCTAATTCTACATGCTGATCATGAGCAGAATTGCTCTACCTCAACTGTTAGAATTGTAGGATCTGCGCATGCTGGATTATTTGCTTCAATATCTGCAGGAATCTCGGCTCTTTGGGGCCCTTTACATGGAGGTGCTAATCAAGCTGTTCTAGAAATGTTTAACGCAATTAAGGAAGATGGTGGCGATATCCAAAAGTATATTAATAAAGCTAAGGATAAGGAAGATCCATTTAGGCTGATGGGATTTGGACATAGAGTCTACAAGAATTATGATCCAAGAGCAAAAATAATAAAAGAAGCTGCACATAGTATCTTAGAAACACTGGGTATTGACGATCCTGTCTTAGACATTGCAAAAGAATTAGAAAAACAAGCCTTAAAAGACAGTTACTTTGTTGAAAGAAAATTATATCCGAATGTTGATTTTTATTCTGGAGTAATATATAGAGCTATGGGTATTCCTTCAGATATGTATACTGTAATGTTTGCTTTGGGAAGATTACCTGGATGGATTGCTCAATGGAGAGAAATGAGATTAATGAATGAACCAATTGGACGCCCTAGACAATTATATACTGGCAGTACACTTAGAAAATTCAAATCAATTTCTAAGAGGTAATATATCCTTCTCAATCACACTTTCTTTGTATCTTTATTGAATGTTAAATCTCAATGTAAATAATGAGACTTCAAAACTAAAAGCAGTTGTTTTAGGTACAGCTATAAGTTTGGGGCCTACACCAAAATTAGAAGATTGTTATGATCCTAAAAGCAGGGAGCACGTACTAAACAACACATATCCAGTTGAAGAGGATTTAATTCAGGAAATGCAAGGGTTTTATGAAGTATTAAACAAATATAATGTAGTAATTTATAAACCTGAAAAAATTGAAAATTATAATCAAATTTTTCCTAGAGATATTGCTTTTGTAATAGATAATAAATTTGTTTTTGCCAATGTTGTAAAAGAAAGAAAAAACGAAATTCATGCAATAGAACATGTTTTTAGTCAAATTGATAATCAGAATATAATTCATTTGCCTGAAACGTGCCATGTAGAGGGAGGAGATGTAATGTTATTGGAGGATTATATTTTTATAGGAACCTATTTGGAAAATGACTATTCAAACTATATAACTGCGAGAACTAATAATCAAGCAGTAAATGCTATAGCAAATTTATTTCCAAAAAAAACAATTATACCTTTTGAACTCCTAAAATCTAATGATGATCCGAGAAACAATGCGCTGCATTTGGATTGTTGTTTACAGCCAGTTGGGAAGAATAAAGCAATTACATGTCCTGAAGGGTTTTTAGATCGAAATCAATACAAATGGGTTGTTGATTTATTTGGAGCTGAGAATATATTTGAAATAAGCAAAGAAGAGATGTATAATATGCACTGCAATATTTTTTCTATTGATGAAAATATTGTTGTAAGTGATAGATCTTTCACCCGACTAAATTCTTGGCTTGAAGAAAATAATTTTATTGTAGAGAAAATAAAATACTCTGAAGCATCAAAACAAGGAGGTCTTTTAAGATGTTCAACTCTACCATTAATAAGAGAATAATAATTATGGAACAGGCAACAAATAACATATTGATGATCAGACCAGCTCATTTTAATTTCAATGATCAAACGGCTAGTAATAATTATTATCAAAAAAGCGGGCTTGCATTAGAGTCAGTTAATGAAAATGCACAAAAAGAATTTGATTCATTGATTGAAAAATTAAGATCCAATGGAATTAATGTCCTAGTTTTTGATGATGATTTAAAACATGAAACGCCAGATTCTATTTTCCCAAATAATTGGATTACATTTCATTCAAATGGTGATGTAGCTATATATCCTATGTTCGCAATTAACAGAAGATTAGAGAGAAGAGAAGATATTTATAGTTTTGTTGAAGACAAGGGATTTAATATCAAAAACGTTGTTGATTACACTTCTGCAGAGGATGAAAATCTATTTTTAGAAGGTACTGGAAGTATGGTTTTAGATAGAGCTAACAGAAAAGCTTATTGTACTATATCGGAAAGATCTTCAGAGGATTTGCTAATTGAATTTTGTGAGGATTTTCAGTATACTCCTGTAATCTTCAATTCGTTCCAAAATGTTGACGGTCAAAGATTGCCTATCTATCATACCAATGTTATGATGTGTGTAGCTGAGGCATTTGTAATTATTTGCCTAGATTCAATTGATGATGAAGCGCAACGTAAGAATCTAACAAATCATTTAATTGAAAATGGAAAAGAAATTATTGAAATTAGTGAAGATCAAGTAGGGAATTTTTCAGGAAATATGTTGCAGCTTAAGGATTCTAATGGAGGTCCTATACTTGTCATGAGTGAATCATCCTATAAAGCATTGGCTAAAGAGCAAGTTGATAAAATACAAGAGCATTGTAAAATCTTGTCTAGTCCAATACCTACTATTGAAAGCTGTGGAGGAGGCAGTGTGAGATGTATGATAGCTGAAGTCTTTCTTCCAATTTCAAAATAATATTATTAAGCACTATATTTATACATTATAATTCAATATGCAACTTCAAAAGATACTCTCAAAAAATGTAATTGATGCTTTTGATAAGCTTTTTAATGTTGGAGTTAAAAATATTGAATTTCAGCCTACAAAAAAAGAGTTTGAAGGAGACATAACTATCGTCATTTTCCCTTTTGTTAAGCTTTTAAAACAAAACCCTAAAGATATTGCAGAAAAGCTTGGAAGTTATCTTGAAAAACAGAACTATGTAGTAAAATATAATGTTGTTTCAGGGTTTCTTAATCTTGTGATTTCTGATGAATATTATTTAGATTTTTTTGAGTCAATAAAATCTAATGAAAAATATGGATTTATTACTCCAACTGCTAATAATGCAGTTATGGTTGAGTATTCTTCTCCAAATACAAATAAGCCTTTGCATTTGGGACATATTAGAAATAATTTATTAGGATATAGTTTTTCAGAAATACTAAAGGCATCAGGAAAAAAAGTTTATAAAACCCAAATAATTAATGATAGAGGTATTCACATTTGTAAGAGCATGGTTTCATGGCTTGCTTATGGAAATGGAGAAACACCTGAATCATCTGGGTTAAAAGGAGATAAATTAGTTGGAAACTATTATGTAAAATATGATCAAGTCTACCAGGATCAGATAAAAGATTTAGTCAAGCAAGGCACAAGTGAAGATGACGCAAAACAACAAGCCCCAATATTACAAGAAGCAAAAGATATGTTACTAAAATGGGAAGCTGGGGATAAAGAAGTAGTGAATCTTTGGAAAAAAATGAATCAATGGGTTTATGACGGATTTGAGGTTACCTACAAAAGACTTGGAGTTAATTTTGATTCTTATTATTATGAAAGTCAGACCTATCTTCTTGGCAAGGAATTTATAAAGACAGGTCTGGATAAAGGAGTCTTTTACAAAAAAGATGATGGATCTGTATGGTGTGATTTAACAAGTGATGGATTAGATGAAAAAATTGTTTTAAGAGCTGATGGGACAGCTGTTTATATGACTCAAGATATTGGAACAGCTGTGCAGAGAGTAAAAGATCATCCAGATATTAATTCTATGGTCTACACTGTTGGAAATGAACAAGACTATCATTTTAAGGTTTTGTTTTTAATACTAAAAAAATTAGGTTTTTCGTGGGCAGAAAATTTATTCCATTTAAGTTATGGAATGGTTGATCTTCCTACTGGAAAAATGAAAAGTAGAGAAGGAGTAGTCGTTGATGCAGATGATTTGTTAGAAGAGATGAGTGAAACATCAAAAAATATCTCTAAGCAATTAGGAAAATTAGATGGGTATGATGAAAATCAAAAGCAAGAGGTTTATGAAACCATTGGATTAGGTGCTTTAAAATATTTTATTCTCAAGGTTGATCCAAAAAAGAGAATTTTGTTTGACCCTAAGGAGTCTGTTGATTTTCAAGGTAATACTGCTTCATTTATTCAATATTCTTATGCAAGGATTCAGTCTATAATTAGAGGAATAAATTTTGAGTTTTCAAAAGAAAAATATCAACGACCTTTGGAAGATAAGGAGAAAGAACTCATAAAACAATTAGCGTTTTTTCCTTCGATAATCCAAAATGCTGCTTCAATTCATAATCCAGGAATTGTAGCAAATTATCTTTATGATTTGGTTAAAATATTTAATTCCTTTTATCAAAGTGTTCCTGTTTTAAAATCAGCATTGTTAGACGAGAAAAGTTTTAGAGTAGACCTGTGTAGATCAGTTGGATATACGATTAAAAATGCTTTGGGATTACTTGGAATTGGTGTAGTTGATAGAATGTAGTTTATATTTAGAAAGAACAGCTACTTTTTTTAAATTTGACTTTTAATAAAACAGTTATCATATGTTTGATAGTCTTAGTGGTAAATTAGATAGAGCCTTTCAACTTTTAAAAGGCCATGGTAGAATTACAGAGATTAATGTTGCCGAAACTCTTAAAGAAGTTCGTCGTGCTCTTTTAGATGCAGATGTAAATTATAAAACAGCAAAAGATTTTACGGAAACAGTTAAGCAAAAGGCCTTAGGTCAAGATGTATTAACTTCATTAAAGCCTAGTCAGCTGATGATTAAAATAGTCAAGGATGAATTGACTCAGCTAATGGGAGGAGATTCTTCTGAAATTGACTTAACTGGGAAGCCTTCTATTGTATTAATGTCAGGACTGCAAGGATCTGGTAAGACAACATTTTCAGCTAAACTTGCTAATTTTTTAAGAAAGAAAAACAGCATGAAACCTCTTATGGTTGCTTGTGATGTATACAGGCCTGCGGCTATTGAACAATTACATGTACTTGGAAAAGATTTAGATGTTGAGGTATATAGCGAAGAGGAAAATAAAGATCCAGTATCGATTGCAAAAGCTGGTATTAAACATGCTAAATCAAAAGGATTTAATTTGGTTATAGTAGATACTGCAGGTAGGCTAGCTATAGATGAATTTATGATGACAGAGATCTCAAATATTAAAAAAGCTATTAAGCCGCAAGAAGTTTTATTTGTAGTAGATTCAATGACAGGTCAGGATGCAGTTAATAGTGCAAAAACTTTTAATGATATTTTGGATTTTGATGGAGTAGTTTTAACCAAGCTAGATGGTGATTCGAGAGGTGGTGCAGCCCTATCAATAAAAAGTGTTGTAGATAAACCTATAAAATTTATTGGAACAGGTGAAAAGATGGAAGCACTAGATGCATTTCATCCTGCACGAATGGCCGATAGAATACTTGGAATGGGAGATGTTGTCTCACTTGTTGAGAGAGCACAGCAACAATTCGATGAGGAGGAAGCTAGAAAGGTTCAAAAGAAGATTGCAAAGAACAAATTTGGATTTGATGATTTCTTAAATCAAATTCAGCAAGTTAAAAAGATGGGAGACATGAAAGATTTGGTTGGCATGATTCCAGGTGCTGGAAAGATGATGAAAGACGTAGATATTGATGATGATTCTTTTAAACATATAGAGGCAATTATTCATTCCATGACTCCAAAAGAGCGTTCGAATCCAGCACTGATAGATCACTCTAGAAAAAAACGAATTAGTATGGGTTCAGGAACAAGCCTTGATGATGTAAATCAGCTTATGAAGCAATTTTCACAAATGAGTAAAATGATGAAAATGATGCAAGGTGATGGTGGTGCAAAAATGATGCAGATGATGCAAAACGCAAAAAAATAATTACTACAATGATCATTTTAGACGGAAGAAAAACAAGTAATGATATAAAGGATGAAATTGCCGTTGCTGTGAAAGAAATTGTAGCAAGCGGTTCTCGTGCTCCTCATCTTGCAGCAGTTATAGTAGGAGAGGACGGAGCTAGTTTGACTTATGTAGGAAGCAAAGTTAGAGCATGTAAAAAAGTAGGATTTGATTCTACACTTGTAAAACTTCCGAAGACTACAACTGAAGATGAGCTGCTTAATAAGGTCCATGAATTAAATAACAACGATGCAATTGATGGATATATAGTTCAGCTTCCACTTCCTAGTCATATAGATTTTCAAAAAATATTAATGGCTGTTGATCCGGCAAAAGATGTAGATGGTTTTCATCCCACTAATTTTGGAAAAATGGCACTTAATTTGCCCACTTTTATTTCTGCTACACCTTATGGGGTTATGGAATTATTAGAAAGATATAAAGTAGAGACGGAAGGTAAAAATACTGTTGTTATTGGACGCTCAGATATTGTTGGAAGACCGGTAAGTATACTTATGAGTAGAAAATCTAATCCTGGAAATTCAACAGTAACACTTGCCCATAGTAAAACTAAAAATATTCAGGAATTAACAAGAAAGGCTGATATAATTATTTCTGCTCTTGGATCTCCGAATTTTGTTAAAGCCGACATGGTAAAAGAAGGGGTAGTAGTGGTAGATGTAGGAATTACAAGGGTTAAAGATGATTCAGAAAAAGGGTACAAAATTGTAGGTGATGTAGACTATAAAAATGTTTCCAAAAAGGCAAGTCATATAACACCAGTTCCTGGCGGTGTTGGTCCTATGACTATCGCCATGCTTTTAAAAAACACGTTTCAAGCTTATAAAATAAATAATCTATAAATTTGAATATCAATGATTTGACTTATTTTTTTCATTATCTTTAGATAATCTACCTCAACTGGAATTGCTAGATGAAATGGAGTTAATTTTTGCATTTATTTTTTCAACATATTAGTAAGTTCAGAAATTTCTTTATCGTTTAACAATCGATATTTTCCTTCTTTAACATCTAATTTTATATTCATAATTCTAACCCTTCTCAAGGATACAACTCTAAAATCAAAATATTCACACATTCTTCTTATTTGTCGATTTAAACCTTGAGTTAAAATAATTTTAAATTCTGTAGATTTTAATTTTTCCACTTTACATTTTCTAGTTTTTTTACCAACAATTGCCACTCCTTCACTCATTTTTTTTAGAACATCCTCTGAAATAGGTCTATTAACCCTTACTAGATACTCTTTTTCGTTATTGTAAGCAGTTTTTAGGATTTTGTTAGCGGTACCACCGTCATTGGTTAATAAAATTAATCCTGTAGTTGTTTTATCAAGTCTTCCTATTGGAAATATTCGCTCCCGAAAATTTATAAAATCAATTATGTTGTTTTCTTCAACTCCAGCATTTGTCGTACACACAACTCCTTTAGGTTTATTAAAAGCAATGAAGATTCTTTTTCTTTTTGTTTGTTTGATTTTTTCTCCATCAATATGAATAGTATCATCCTTTTGAACTTTGTAGCCCATTACGGTTTTTTTTGAATTCACCATTACTCTGCCTTGTTCAATTAGCTTATCGGCTTCTCTTCTAGAGCAGTAGCCTATTTCACTCAAATATTTATTAATTCTTGTTCCTTCAGACCCCATTTATACTTAATAATTTTATTCGATGTTAAATATAGATAATTAAGATCTTTATATTTGCAAGTGATGGATAAAAACACTCAAGAGTTATTAGATAAAGGAGAGGTTCTGCCACTTATGGAAGCTTTCTATACTATCCAAGGAGAGGGTTTCCACAAAGGAAAAGCATCTTATTTTATTAGAATTGGAGGCTGTGATGTTGGCTGTCATTGGTGCGATGTAAAAGAAAGCTGGGATGCTCAAGCGTATCCACTTGTTTCTACAGAAAAAATTATTGAGGACGCATTAGAACATAGCGATACTATTGTCATTACCGGCGGTGAGCCGCTTATGTGGGACATGACTAGTCTTACAAAAGGGTTGAGAAATAACAATAAGAAAATACATATTGAAACATCGGGTGCTTATGAATTAACTGGTGATTGGGATTGGATTTGCTTATCTCCTAAAAAAAGAAAGAATCCTGTGGGTGAAATCTATAAAAAAGCAAATGAGCTAAAAGTAATTATTTATAATACTGATGATTTAAAATTTGCGGAACAACAAGCTGAAAAAACAAACTCAAATGCCCATTTATTTCTTCAACCAGAGTGGGGTAATCGTGAAAAAATGATGCCTGTAATGGTAGATTATGTAAAGAAAAATCCTAAATGGAAAATATCTCTTCAAAGCCATAAGTATTTGAATATTCCTTAAAATCTATCAATCTACAAGAGCGGTTTTAAAGCTCCACAGAGGTGTCTATAAATAGTCGGTTAATTAATCAAAAATTAAGCACCTAAATTGTTAATAACTTACTTCTTTTTTTGAGTATATTTTAATCTGTTGAGACATAGTTTTTTTGTATATTTGTACTAGTGAAATATTCTTAATAAAATCAATTATTTATTTTGAGTAGTTTTTAAGCATATTTAAAACTAAAAAATGAGCGAAAGTACACAAAAATATTCTGCTGACAGCATACTGGCCTTGGAAGGCATGGAGCATGTACGAATGAGGCCTTCTATGTATATTGGTGATGTTGGTTCTAGAGGTCTTCATCATTTAGTAGTTGAAGTTGTTGATAATTCAATTGATGAGGCACTTGCAGGCCATTGTAAAAATATTATTATAACAATTAATGAAGACAATTCAGTTACTACGGAGGATGATGGTCGAGGTATTCCTGTGGATATACATAAAAAGGAGGGAGTCTCTGCTTTAGAAGTTGTTATGACCAAAATTGGAGCAGGTGGAAAATTTGACAAGGATTCTTATAAAGTTTCTGGAGGATTACATGGGGTAGGTGTAAGTTGTGTAAATGCTCTTTCAGAATCTCTTAAGGCTAGTGTTCATAGAGATGGTAAGGTTTGGGAGCAAGAATATGAAAAAGGTGTTCCGCTATATCCAGTTAAGGAGACTGGTACATCAGATAAAACAGGAACTATAGTTACTTTTAAGCCAGACAGAACTATTTTCAATGATATAAATGAATATAATTATGATATTCTTGCTAGCAGATCAAGAGAGTTATCCTTCTTGAATAAGGGAATTACTATAACATTAATTGACAGAAGAGATAAAGATAAGAAGTCAGGCGAATTTCAAAGTGAAGTTTTCTTTTCTGAAGAGGGATTACCTGAGTTTATTAAATTCTTGGATGGCAGTAGAGAACCACTATTGAAGGATGTTATTGCCTTTGAAGGGGAGAAGAATGGTGTTCCAGTAGAGGTTGCTATGATGTACAATACATCATATGCAGAAAATTTACATTCATATGTTAATAATATAAATACTCACGAGGGAGGAACACATTTGAGTGGTTTTAGAAGAGGTTTAACACATACCCTGAAGAAATACTCAGAAGGTTCAGGGATGCTTGATAAATTAAAATTTGAAGTTTCTGGTGATGATTTTAGAGAAGGACTGACTGCGATAATTTCTGTAAAAGTTGCTGAACCTCAATTTGAAGGGCAAACAAAAACCAAATTAGGAAATAAAGAGGTTTCATCATGTGTTAGCCAAGCAGTTTCAGAGATGTTAAGAGATTATCTTGAAGAACATCCTGATGATGCTAAAATAATTGTTCAGAAAGTGATCCTTGCAGCTCAAGCAAGACATGCAGCTCAAAAAGCCAGAGAAATGGTTCAGAGAAAATCTGTATTGAGTATAGGAGGTCTTCCCGGAAAACTATCAGATTGTTCTGAACAAGACCCATCTAAATGTGAAGTTTTTCTTGTTGAGGGTGATTCAGCGGGAGGAACTGCAAAGCAGGGTAGAGACAGAGCTTTTCAAGCAATTTTACCTCTTAGAGGTAAAATACTAAATGTGGAAAAAGCCATGCAACATAAAGTTTTTGAAAATGAAGAGATTAGAAATATATTTACTGCTTTGGGTGTAACTATTGGCACAGAAGAGGATAGTAAGGCACTGAATATTGAAAAACTTAGATACCACAAAGTTGTTATAATGTGTGATGCTGATATTGATGGAAGTCATATTGCTACACTAATTTTAACATTCTTTTTCAGATATATGAAAGAGTTAGTTGAAAATGGACATGTATATATAGCGACTCCACCACTTTATTTAGTTAGAAAAGGAGCAAAAAAGGAATATGCTTGGAATGATAAAGATAGAGATCAGTTGGTAAAGGATTATGGTGATGGTTCAAAGATTCAAAGATATAAAGGTCTTGGAGAGATGAATGCTATTCAACTTTGGGATACAACCATGAATCCAGAATTTAGAACCCTAAGAAAGGTAGTAATTGAGAATGGTATTGAGGCAGATAGGATTTTTTCAATGCTTATGGGAGATGATGTACCTCCTAGAAGGGAATTCATTGAGAAAAATGCTATTTATGCTAATATCGATGCATAAAATTATATAATCTATTATGAAAATAACAATAGTTGGCGCCGGTGCAGTAGGAGCAAGTTGTGCTGAATATATAGCAATTAAAGATTTTGTTTCAGAAGTAGTTTTATTGGATATAAAGGAAGGTTTTGCAGAAGGAAAAGTTATGGATTTAATGCAAACAGCTTCTTTAAACAATTTTGATACTAAGATAATTGGATCAACTAATGACTATTCTAAAACTGCAAATAGTGATATTTGTGTTATAACATCGGGTATTCCAAGAAAGCCAGGAATGTCTAGAGAAGAATTAATAGGTATAAATGCAGGAATTGTAAAAACAGTCTCTTTAAATCTATTAGAGCATTCTCCAGATACAATACTTATTGTTGTTAGTAATCCAATGGACTCTATGACTTATTTAGTTCATAAGACTACCACATTACCAAAAAATAGAATTATTGGTATGGGAGGTGTTTTAGATTCAGCAAGATTTAAATATAGATTAGCTGAGGCATTAGATTCTCCAATTAAAGATGTTGATGGTATGGTTATAGGAGGACACAGTGATAAGGGTATGGTCCCATTGATCTCTAAAGCAACAAAAAATGATGAAAAAGTTTCAGATTTACTCTCAAATGAAAGATTAAAGCAAGTTAAGCAAGATACAAAGGTTGGTGGTGCTACACTAACTGGATTATTGGGCACTTCAGCTTGGTATGCACCAGGAGCTGCTGTTAGTGCTTTAGCACAAGCAATCATCTGCGATCAGAAAAAAATATTCCCTTGTTCAGCTCTTCTTAATGGAGAATTTGGTCTTAATGATTTATGTATTGGTGTCCCAGTTATATTAGGGAAAAATGGTATTGAAGAAATTATTGAAATTGATTTGAATCCATCAGATATGGAGCATTTAAAAGAAAGCGCAGAAGGAGTTAGAAAAACTAACAATATATTAGATATCTAGTTATAAATCTATTCACTGGCTTTATTGAACTATATAATAAATGAATTAAATCAGTTGGCATTTTATTTGTTATATCATATATTTGCTCCACTTTTAACTGAAATGTATTAAAATATGCAGAACAAAGGATTGGTGAAATTATTTGCATTCTTATTTGGTATAGTTAGTCTATACCAATTATCTTTTACTTTTAAGTTTAATCAGATCGAGAATAGAGCTGATAATTATGCTATCAATCTTGTTGATGATACCGAGGAAGATTTTGATACCAAAAGAAATGATTTAAAAATCAAGTATTTAGATTCTATCTCAAATATTTCTGCTTTTAACATTGGAATAGCTGATTATACATATAATGAAGTCAAGGATAAATCAATGAATTTAGGTCTTGACTTAAAAGGAGGAATAAGTGTTATTTTACAGATTTCTGTTAAGGATATTCTGAAAAGCTTATCTAATAATAGTATAGATCCAATATTCAATAGAGCATTAAGTGATGCAGAAGAAATCCAAAAAAATAGTCAAAATACTTATTTAGAAGACTTTTTTATAGCCTTTGATAATATTAAAGGAGATACTAGTCTAGCATCTCCAGATATTTTTGCTAATAGAACTCTAAGTGAAGAAATATCTTTTAATATGTCTGATGATGAAGTTCAGCCAATTTTAAAAATTAAAATTGACGAATCAATTGTTTCTGCATTTGAAGTACTAAGAAAAAGAATTGATAAGTTTGGTGTTACTCAACCAAATATTCAAAGACTTGGGAATTCTGGTAGAATTTTAATTGAATTGCCAGGGGCAAAAGATGTTGAGAGAGTTAAGAGTTTATTACAGAGTACAGCTCAGCTAGAATTTTGGGATGCTTTTAAAGGTGAAGAATTTCTTCAGTTTATTGTTCAAGCAAATGAAATTGTAAAAAATATTAAGGATTCATCTGATGAATCTTTAGTGGATTCTCAGCAGGATGAAGAGACTAGTGAAATCGAAGAATTATTAGGTTCTGAAACTCAAGTGGATTCTGTTGTTAATCCTATTTTAGATTTAATTAGAGGTCAAGGTTATCCTGGAGGACCTGTAATTGCTACATTTGATTCTAGAGCCAAAGACTCTATTTCAAAATATTTATCTCTTCCTGAGGTGAGATCTTTACTTTCTACGGAACAGAGATATGTTAAATTTTTATGGGGAATTTCACAAGGAGATGATGAAGGAAATGAATATTCAGAATTATATGCTTTAAAAGGTAATAGAGAAAACAAACCTAAGTTAAGTGGCTCAGTAATAACTGATGCTAGACAATCATATTCGATTGATGGAATTAGCCCTACTGTAAGTATGCAGATGAATAGTAAGGGAGCGAAAATATGGGAGAAAATGACTGGAGATGCGTTTAATCAAGGATCTCAAATCGCAATAGTATTAGATGAGACTGTTTATTCTGCTCCGGGTGTTACTACTGGCCCTATATCAGGTGGTAATTCTGAGATTTCAGGTTCTTTTAGCTTGAATGAAGCAATTGATTTAGCAAATGTACTTCGAGCTGGAAAATTACCTGCATCTGCGGATATTATTCAAGCAGATGAGGTTGGCCCATCTTTAGGACAAGAAGCTATTGATAGTGGAACTACATCTTTTCTTATAGCACTTATTTTAGTCCTAGTTTGGATGATATTTTATTATGGTAAAGCAGGAATCTATTCAAATCTAGCTTTAGTTTTTAATGTGACATTAATATTTGGTATTTTATCAGGGTTGGGAGCTGTGCTTACTCTTCCAGGAATTGCAGGTATTGTCCTTACTATTGGAATCGCAGTTGATGCAAATGTACTTATATACGAAAGAGTAAGAGAGGAATTATATAGTGGAAAAAAATTAAAAGCTGCTATCTCAGATGGTTATAAGAATGCCCTGTCTTCAATTTTAGATGCAAATATTACTACGGGATTAACTGCTTTAATTCTTTATACTTTTGGTACAGGGCCAATAAAAGGTTTTGCTACAACTCTTTTAATTGGTATTATAACATCTCTATTTACTGCAATATTTATATCTAGGCTATTAGTAAATTGGGATATCAAAAGAGGATCTCAATTTAATTTTTCTACCTATTTAACAAATGGGTTATTTAAAAACATGTCTATTGATTTTCTTAAATACAGGAAAATGGCTTATATCCTATCATTTGTAATAATTTCTTCAGGGCTATTTTCTTTGTTCACTTCTGGATTAGATCAAGGAATTGATTTTGTTGGTGGTAGAACCTATACGGTTAGGTTTGACAGAGATATGAATACAGAGGAAGTAAGACAATCAACTGATAAAGTATTTGGAAGTTCTGAAATTAAAACTATTGGATCTCCAAATCAGCTAAAAATTTCAACAAAATATAGAGTAGATGATAATTCTCCGGAAGCAGATGAAGATGTTCAGAAAAAATTATTTGAATCACTTGAAACATTTTTACCAGAAAATTATACTTATAATCAATTTTTAAATGCAGAAAATAATGTAGGTAAAATGATGTCAGGAAAAGTTAGCCCTACTATAGCTGATGACATAAAGCAATCTTCTTTTTGGGCAATTCTAGGATCATTAGTGGTTGTGTTTTTATATAT
>Ga0207991_1000149_pt1 | contig 47012 bp, 53 predicted proteins | sample ETN07SmetaG_FD_185786 | JGI IMG/M metagenome (GOLD analysis project Ga0207991, IMG submission 185786) | Marine microbial and viral communities from oxygen minimum zone, Eastern Pacific Ocean - ETNP2014F14-07SV275 (SPAdes) (version 2) | ecosystem: Environmental > Aquatic > Marine > Oceanic ...
TTTATTAATTATTCGTGAATTAGTTTTAATTGATAATTTTTTATTAATTATATTTTTTTCGATACAAAAATAATTTAAAAAAGATAATTCATGAAGAACTACTATAGTTTGTCTCGTTACTTTTATTTTTTTTATTAATATTACAAATTCCTGAAGATTAACAGCTGAATTATGACTTATTTTTTTTTGTATAATAACAATATCAATTTTATTTGATGACATTTTTAATTTTTTCATTACCAAATACTATTGAGTGTGCAGCAATGTAAGTTTCCATACTCATTTAGTAGAGCAGAAGAGTTTACAAATGCCACATCTTTGTTTATAAAAATATTTTCAATAATCTTTTTCTTTTTAAAATTAATTTTAACTGGTATAGGTATTATTACCTTGTTATTTGTAATAACATAATTTAAATATGAGAAGGGGTGTATTAAATTATCTTCACTTTTACATATATCTTCAGCATCATGATTTATTGCTATTAGATTATTAATATAAGACGATCTTTTATTAATATTTATAATTTGCTCCTTTAATTCTTTTAATAGATGATAATCAGGATGAGAGCTATCATCTGTTGACATATATAATAATGTATCATGCCCATGGAATCTAATTAAATTATCAATATGGCCGTTAGTATCATCACCAGATAAAGAATCAATGTCAATAAATTTAAAAGTCCCCATATTATTTTCTGAATAATTTAATTTTAATTCTTTTTCAATTCCAACCCAGCTCTTATTATTATTCAATTCCATGCATTTTTTATTAAACAGTGATAAACCTAATCCATTATTTATGATATTTCCGCCCTCAAGAATAATATTTTTGAGGGGTTCTTTCATAATAATTTCTTTATTTTTATGAATCTTATAAAAATTTTCTACATAATAGTTTGAGAAATTATTATCCTTATCAAACGGATATTTTTTACCATATGCATTATAATAATAATTATAAAAAAAATATTGGTTATTTTCTTTATTAAGTGCTATCTGTGGCCCATAATCTCTTATCCATATATCATTTGTTTCATAATCTATTAGTTTTATAAGATTTTTATATTTTTTTAAATTAATTTTTGATATATCTAAGGTGTTATTTAATCTAGAGATGTCTTTAAAAACATTATCATCTTTATTTTTAATAATGAAAATATAATTATTACACTCTAGTAGTAAATCTATTATCTTGCAGTAAATTTCTAAAATTTCTGTCCAATATTTTTTTTTCTTATATATTGATGGCCAGACCATTATAATAGTATTGCATTCTTGATCTGGTATAGTTTGATTCATAATCATACTTATTTATTATTTTCTCTATAAACCTCTATGTTACAATAATCTATGCAATTATTATTGGCATATAGATTTCTAAAATCAAAACATAACACTGGTTTTATAAATATAATATCAAAAATATCAATACTAGGCATAATACTAGGTGTTGGTATTCTTATAACAGTTCTATCTGTGATGAATGGTTTTGAAAAGGAATTAAGACATAAAATTCTGGGCTTTACCTCTCATGTAACAATTTTGCCACGAAGTAACTCCTTTGTAGATTATTCTAGACTCTTTGAACAACTCAAAGCTAACAAAGATGTCATTGGATATTCCCCATATATTCAAAAAGAGATATTAATTTCTTCTGTTACATCTACAACTAATGCTTATTTTCGCGCAATAGATCCAAAATTAGAAAAAAATGTTGGGATTGTTGATGAGAGTATAATATTTGGGAGTTTTAACAATCTCGATGTTTCTAAAAATAATATAATATTAGGTAGTGGTGTAGCAAACAAACTTCTGGTAAGAATTGGAGACGAAGTTGAAATTTTAACTCAATTTACTCCATCTGAATCAAAAAAACCATTTCAATTCAAAAATAAATATATCGTATCTGGGGTTTTTGATGTTGGGCTCTATGAATATAATAACGCATATGTTTTTATTGATCTAGATAATTTTTTTAATACACTAAAGCAAAATAATAAAAATAATATATTTATAGATGCTATAAGTATTAAGCTTTACGATGCACTAATTGCAAATGAATTTTCGTTAAATTTTAATAATACAAATAATAAATTTTTCTCTCAAGATTGGACTAAAACACATACTGCACTTTTTTCTGCAATAAATAATGAAAAACGAGTAATGTTCATTATATTGATGCTGATTGTGGCTGTTGCAGCTTTTAATATCATTTCCTCATTATTAATGCTTGTTATTAACAAACAGAAAGATATTGCAATTTTAATGACTTTAGGTGCAACTAAAATAAATATAATAAATATATTTATTCTACAAGGTTTATTCTTAGGTCTTTTAGGAACAATTTTTGGAATAATTTTTGGTTTATTGCTCTCTGTAAATATCGACGTTATTATTACAACAATTGAGTCGGTATTTAATTTAAATTTAATGCCTGCGGAAATTTATCATCTTGAGAAAATTCCTTCGATAATAAATTATAATGATGTTATTTGGATTGGTCTTTTTACTTTCATACTTACATTATTATCTACAATATACCCCGCAATAAAGGCTGCAGAAATAAGACCCGCTGCAGTATTTAGGGGTGACAACTAATGATTTTAAGTTGCGAAAATTTAAATAAAATTTATCAAAATAATAATACATCTATCGTGGAACATGTTTTAAAAAATATTAATCTTAATATTGAAAAGGGAGTCCTTGCGGCATTAAGAGGACCATCAGGAAGCGGGAAGAGTACATTATTAAATTTAATTGCTGGATTAGATTACCCATCATCAGGAAAAGTTACTTTCAACAATATAATAGTTAATAATTTAAACAATTCAGAATTAGCAATTTATAGGAATAAAAATATTGGTATAATATTTCAGTTTTTTAATTTACTTAATGATTTAACAGTATATGAGAATATTGCGCTTCCTTTAATTATTAGAGGTGAAAATAGAAAACAGATATCAACGAAGGTTCTTCCTCTTATAGAAAAAATTGGTCTTATGAATAGAAAAGATTTTAAAACTAATATACTTTCTGGAGGTGAGTCTCAGCGGGTTGCTATTGCAAGATCACTTATAACCGAACCCAAACTTATTTTAGCTGATGAGCCAACTGGAAATCTAGATAAATCTAATACTGATATGATTTTAGATTTATTAATAGATTCATGTAAATCTACAAACTCTGCTTTATTAATGGTTACGCATGATATAGATTTATTAAAAAAATTTGATAAAGTATATACTTTAGAATCTGGAATAATTTCTTAGTTTTATAATTACTGAATTTTTCTTTTTTTAAGTCTATTATATAAATAAATTTTCCATAATACATGCATTAGTATATATCCTACAATACTTGAAACTATTCCAATGATTACAGTCCCAAGAAGCAGTGGCTCCCATATGTTACTCATTGCATTCATAATCCAATCTGTATTCAGTTGGAATTCATTATAAATAGGGCTTCTATCTAAAATATTATTTCCAAAAAGATATGCAAAATACATCATGGGCGGCATCGTTACAGGGTTGCTAATCCATACTCCAGCTAATGATAACGGTAAGTTGGCTCTTAATAAAACTGCAAGGTAAGCCGCTGGAATCATCTGAAAAATCATTGGCAGCCAACCCAAAAATAATCCTATCGCAGTTGCCCTACAGAAAGATTCACGGTTAAATTTCCATAAATCTTTGTGAAATAATGAATTTCCCAAGAATGAGAAATATTTGCTATTTTTAATTGCATCTCTATCGGGCGTATGTTTTTTAAAAAATTTTTTCATATCATACAAGTATAGTAATATTAATATAGATATTTTTCTTATAAAATGTATTAATATCATATACTACTACATATCCTTTACATTTTTATTAAATAAAACATGCAAAAAGTTGATGAAACTAAAAAAAATTCTGGCGTATATGCAAGGTTGCTTAGCTATACTTTTAGATATAAATTAATATTCTTTGTATCCATACTTGCTATGGCTATGTTTGCTGTCACAGATACTGCTTTTGCTGCACTAATTAAGCCTCTTTTAGATGGCAGTTTTGTGGCCAAAGATCCTGAAACAATAAGATTATTTCCATTTGTTCTGATTGGACTCTTTCTTTTGAGAAGTATTGCAGGTTTTGTTTCAACTTATGGTATTGCCTGGGTTGGGAGAAATGTGATTAAACAAATAAGAAAAGAAATGTTTGAAAAATTAGTTCATACCCCAAGTAAGATATATGATTTCTCTTCATCAGGTGAGCTAATTTCAAAACTTACATACGATACAGAACAAGTTGCTGAAGCTGCTACTAAAGCAATAACTGTAATAGTAAGGGATGGTTTGACTGTTATTGGATTAATAGGATTAATGTTCTATCAGAGTTTTGTTTTATCAATAGGTCTTATAGTAATCGGCCCAGTAATTGCTTTATTCGTTAAAATAATGAGCACTAGGTTTAGAGACACAAGCAAACATATTCAGAAATCTATGGGTTTTATTACAAATGTTGTTGAAGAATTAATAGCAGGACATAGGGTCGTGAAAATTTTTGGTGGAGAGGAAAGTGAAAAGAGGTCTTTTGAGAATGTAAATGAAAACAATAAAAATAGACATATGCGATTAGCTTTGATTCAAGGCGTGAGTATTCCTCTTGTCCAATTTATAGTTGCACTTTTTCTAGCAAGCGTGATATTTGTTGTGACTTCACCCGAGTATTTAAGTGTTATCAGCGTGGGTACTTTTATGTCATTTATGACAGCAATGATATTAGTTTTTGCTCCTATAAAAAGATTAGCTGAGATTAATGTTGTTTTGCAGAGAGGTATAGCTGCAAGTGAGTCAATTTTTTCATTAATTGATTCATCATCTGAAATTGATATAATGCAAAAAAACTTTTATAAAAAAATTAAATCAGCACCAAGTAATTTTTCATATATTAAATTTCAAGATATTAATTTTTCATATTATAATGATGATAATTATATTCTTAAAGATATAAACCTATCAATTAAACGAGGCACAACATGTGCAGTTGTTGGTAAATCGGGTAGTGGTAAATCAACACTGATGGACCTTCTTCCACGGTTTTATGATATTACTAATGGTAAAATTACCATTGATGATACAAATATAAATAGTTTTCTGTTAAAAGATTTAAGAAATCTTATTGCTTATGTAGGTCAAGATTTAACATTATTTAATGACTCAATCAGAAACAATATAGCTTATGGATCATTGGAAAATAAGTCTTTTGATGATATTAAGGCTGCAGCAATGAACGCAAATGCATCTGAATTTATTAATATGTATCCTGATACTTATGAAACTTTAGTAGGGGATAACGGTGTTCTGCTATCAGGAGGTCAAAGACAACGTATAGCGATTGCAAGAGCTATCTTAAAAAACTCTCCAATACTCTTACTTGATGAAGCAACAAGTTCGTTAGACTCTGAGTCTGAAAAATTAATACAATCAGCATTGTCCAAATTACAGGAAAACAGAACAACAATTGTTATAGCTCATAGATTATCAACAATTGAAAATGCTGATAAAATAATTGTTCTTGATCAAGGCAGAATAGTTGAAAGTGGTAAGCACAATGATCTTATAAAACAAGATGGTTTATATGCGACTCTTCATAAAATTCAATTCCCAATTTCTGATTAACTAATTAAATGAATAAGTTTTTTAATAAAATTTGGTATTCAAAAATTAATTTATTTAGCTTGATGTTATTACCTTTAACCATTTTTTATTATCTAATTACTATCGTTCGTAAAATATTTTATAAAATTGGAGTATTTAAAACCAATTATTTTAATACGCCTATAATTGTAATAGGCAATTTAACTGTGGGTGGTACTGGCAAAACCCCTTTGTGTATTTGGCTTTGCAAGTATCTACAAAACTCAGGAATAAAAGTAGGCATTGTGTCTGGAGGATATAAGGCATCTTCAAAAGAGCCCATGATTGTAAATTCTGAATCTGATTCTTTTGTTGTTGGTGATGAAGCTTGCTTAATCTATAATGAAACAAGTGCAAATGTAGTGAGCGGAAGTAATAGAGTGAAGGCAACAGAATTACTTGAAAAAACATTTAAAAATGACATTATAATTCATGATGATGGCCTTCAACATTTAGCCTTAGATAGATTTTTAGAAATATTACTTATAGATAATAATAAAATGTTTGGAAATAGTTTATTACTTCCTTCTGGACCATTGAGAGAGTCTAAATCAAAAATTAACAATGTAGATATTTTGGTTATTAATAATTCTGAGAATGAGAATGTCCCATCAATAAAGAACTCCAATGATTCAGTTATTAATAGCATTACATCAGAAGAAAAAACTTTTAAGAGTTTTAAAAATAAAACTATACATTTGGTTAGTGGTATAGCATCTGTAAACACAATAATAAAAAACCTGAAAGAAAATAATATTCTATTTAATATGCATGATTATCCTGATCATTATAGATTTACAGGTGAAGAATTAAATTTTAATGATAATAAACCAATCTTTATCACATCAAAAGATTATGTTAAATTAAAAAAATTAAGAAATAAAAACCTTTGGATTATAAATCATAAGATTAACCCTAATGATAAATTTAAGTCGAAATTGAACAATAAACTTAAAGAAATTAATATTATATGAAGACAAGAATAATTATACCAGCAAGATTGAAATCTACTAGATTTCCAAATAAATTACTGAAAAAGATAAAAGGAGTGTCGTTAATAGAGCATATTTGTACAAGAGCTAAAAAAATTAAGTGTGATTCATTGGTAGTGGCAACAGATAGTATTGATATAAAAAAGATTGTTGATTCTTTAAACATTGAATGCTGGTTATCTAAAAAAATTTTTTTGAATGGTACTCATAGAATTGCATATTTGGTAAAAAAACTTAATTATAGTAATAACGATATAGTTATTAATATACAAGCTGACGAATATAATTTTCCTATTATAGGAGTCAAAAATCTTATAAATTATCTTGAAAAATCAACTAAGACAAATATTGCAACATTAGTATTTAAAAATAATAGCTTAAAGGACTATAGGAATAAAAATAATGTTAAAGTGATATTTAATAAATCAAACCTTGCTCTTTATTTTTCACGACTCTCTATACCTTATAATAGTGCTAATAAATTCTTTAGTCATATTGGTATATATGCTTATAAAGTGAAATTCTTACGAATATATGAGGGTTTATCGTTATGCCCATATGAAGGTCTTGAGCAACTTGAACAATTACGTTTCCTTTGGAATAATATTCCAGTAAAGTGTATTGAGCTAAATAGAAATAAGTCTATTAGTATAAATTCACCAATTGATTTGAAATTAGCAAGAGAATTGAATGACAAGTAAAAAAATAATTACTATAACTGGTGCTGCTGGCAATATTTCTTATTCTCTAATTTTTAGATTATTGTCAGGAAATATTTTTTCAGATAATTCAAAAATCCAGCTTAATCTTCTAGATATAAAAGAAGCATTGCCTGTTTTACTTGGCGTGAAGTATGAAATTGAAGACTGTGCATTTAATAATCTTGATTCTATTTTAATAACAGATAACCCAGAAAAGGCATTTGCAGATGCAGATTTTGTTTTGCTATTAGGCGCAAAACCAAGATCAAAAGGGATGGAACGTGCTGATTTATTATTAGATAATGCTAATATTTTTCAATGCCAGGCTAAAATAATTGATAATTTTGCTAAATCATCAGCAAAAATAATTATTGTTGGTAATCCAGCAAATACAAATGCACTAATCATTCAACACCATACAAAGAAGATATCAAGTGAGAACATAACATCTTTAATGAGACTAGATCAAAATAGAGCTAAGAGTATTTTAGGTAGTAAAGTAAATAAACCAGTTGAATTCATCAAACAATTAGTTGTTTGGGGTAATCATTCTGCAACTCAATTTCCAGATATCTCTAATACTTTAATTTCAAATGAAAATTCATTTATTAAAAGTCTCGATGTAAACTGGATAGATGATATATTTATTCCTCGTGTTCAAAATAGGGGCGCAGAGATAATTGAACACAGAGGAAAATCAAGCGCAGCATCTGCTGCCTCTGCAATTTATGACCATCTACACGTTCTTGTTAATGGATCTAATGACTGGGAATCAATGGGTGTTATTGGTAATAATTCTTATGGAATTGATAATGAAATCTTTTTTTCTTTTCCTCTAAATATAACAGATTCTTCGCTTTCTATTATCAATAATCTTGTTATAAGTGAAGCAGCAAGTAATTATATAAAAAAGAGTGAAGCTGAGTTAATTTCAGAAAGAGATATAATAAAAGATATTTTAAAAAGTTAATTTAGAATAAATAAGTTTTCTTTTTTCGAAAAAATACTAGATTTAGTAGAGTCAATTTTAATAACACCTAAACAATAATATTCATTGTTTAAAATTATATTATTACTAATAACTTCTCCAACTGACTCATCATTTTCATCATAAATTTTATCATTAATATCAATTTTTGACGAAGTATGTTTAATAATAAATATTTTCTTTTTTACTTTCCCTAAATAATGTGTACGAGCAATAATTTCTTGTCCCGTATAGCAGCCTTTTTTAAAATTAATTCCATTGTTCTCATCTAAATTTAATACTTGAGGAATGTACCGTTCTTTATTGAGTTTATTTATTCTAAGAAAACAACTAATAATATCTATAAATTTAGATACATTAAAATCTAATTCATTAACATTTAATTCTCTAAAAAAATCTTCAGAATCTTTTTCACAAATAATTATGTTTGAGTAAATATCTTTGTTCGTTGTATTCATGATCCACAGATTATCCTTTTTCAGATATTTCTTATCATCAATAATATTATTCTCATGAGATAGTTTTTTTGCATTTTTCCCAATTAATCCAAAAACTTTATAATCTTTTTCAATTTTTAGGTCTACTTTAGACATTAAAATATACATTGATATTTTTTCTACAAAATATTCTGCAATATCTTTATTTAGCAATATGATATAAGAATGATTATCTTTAAAAATTCTATTTATTGATATTACCTTGCCCTGATTAGTAGAATAAGATGAAATTTGATAATTATTATCGTCTATTAGATTAATATCATTACTTAATTGTCCCTGAAGAAATTTACTGGCATCATCACCTGAAACTCTTAAGCATGATGTTTCTAAATCTAAAGAGTATCCTGATAATTTTCTTATCTCATCATATAAAACTTTATTTTTAATATTCATATAAGTATTTGATAAATATCTATATATTATAAGCAAAAATAATATATATTATGCTAGAAATTCTACTTTTAATAAAATCTACAAAATAAGTATATACTAATAAAGTACTATTTATTTGATTTATATTTGCATATAATATTGCATGGAGAGATTAAATGAATCAGAACAAAAAAACTGACAAGTCTAAAAGCAAAGAAAGCAAAACAAAAAAAATAAAGGAAGTAAATGGTCGCAAGGGGCTTGATCCAACTCGCTATGGTGATTGGGAAAAGAATGGCCGTTGTATAGATTTTTAATCAAATTAAACAAGTATGACAAATTTAAAAAGACCATTATCTCCACATTTACAAATCTATAAACCTCAACTTACATCTGTCCTATCTATAACACATAGAATTACAGGAATAGTACTTTCTATCTTATCCTTGTTTATTCCTTTAACTTTATTATCGGTCGCACTTGGCGTGGATTATTTTAATATTTTGAAAGTTTTTCTTACAAATATTTTTATTCAATTGCTTATAACGGCTTCAATTTTTGTCTTAGCTTATCATCTATTAAATGGTATAAGACATTTGTTTTGGGATTATGGACTGGGTTTGAGTATAAAGGATACCTATGTATCTGGATATTTGGTTTTGATAGTTTCTGTTTTACTAACATTACTATCAATTATTTTTTTTGAAATTAATATAGGTTTTTAACATGGCTATTTTTCATTGGAAACTTCAAAGAATCAGTGCAGTTTTATTAGTACCTATAATTATTTATTTGGCTGTTTATTTATTAAATTTAGAAAACTCATCATATTTAGAAGTCAGAGAAGATATATCCTCTTTTTGGGGAATTATTATTATTTCTTTTTCAGCTATAATTTTGTATACACATAGCTCTCTTGGAATTGAAATTATTTTAGAAGACTATATACATGACTTAAATAGCCAAAGGTTTTTTGTGAATCTTTCTAAATTAATTCATGCTATATTATTTGGCCTTACTTTAATAACACTTATTATAATTAAAGGGAATTACTTATGAAAAGTTATGATATCGTAAAACATCAGCATGATGTAATTGTCATTGGTGCTGGGGGATCAGGTCTTAGAGCTACCATGGGTCTTGCTCAATCTAAACATAGCGTCGCATGTATTTCTAAAGTTTTTCCAACACGCAGTCATACTGTTGCTGCCCAAGGTGGCATAAGTGGAGCTTTAGGCAATATGGGCGAAGATGATTGGCGTTGGCACATGTATGATACCGTAAAAGGATCAGATTGGCTGGGTGACCAAGACTCAATTGAATATATGTGCAAAAATGCCGTAGATTCTATAATTGAACTTGAACATTATGGAGTTCCTTTCTCTAGAACAGAGGATGGCAAAATATATCAGCGTCCATTTGGCGGGATGACAACAAATTTTGGTAAAGGTATAGCACAAAGAACTTGCGCAGCTGCAGATAGAACTGGGCATGCAATACTTCATACTCTATATACCCAATCACTTAAAAATAATGTAGATTTTTTTATTGAATACTTTGTAATTGATTTAGTTTTTGAAGAAGATAAATGTGTTGGAGTTCTTGCTTGGTGTTTGGATGATGGTTCTATACATTTTTTTCAATCACACATTGTGATACTAGCATCTGGTGGTTATGGAAAAGCTTATCAGTCATCAACATCAGCTCATACTTGTACGGGTGACGGTAATGGAATGATATTGAGGGCAAACCTTCCTTTGCAAGATATGGAATTTGTTCAATTTCACCCTACAGGAATTTATGGAGCGGGTTGTTTAATTACGGAAGGAGCCAGAGGTGAAGGTGGATATTTAACAAACTCAGAAAATGAAAGGTTCATGCCTAAATATGCTCCAAATGCTAAGGATCTCGCGTCAAGAGATGTAGTGAGCAGAGCTATTCAAATTGAGGTAAATGAAGGCAGAGGAGTAGGAAAAGAAAAAGATCATGTTTATTTGCATTTAGAACACCTAGATTCAAAAGTTATTCGAGAAAAATTACCAGGTATTGAAGAGACAGCAAAAATTTTTGCAGGTATCGATGCAACAAAAGACCCAATTCCAGTTATACCAACTGTCCATTATAATATGGGAGGAACACCCACGAATTACAAGACTGAAGTGTTAGCAAACGAAAATCCCAACTCAGTTGTTGAAGGTCTTATGGCAATTGGAGAGGGCGCATGTGTTTCGGTACATGGAGCCAATAGATTAGGGTCTAATTCATTGCTTGATTTGATTGTTTTTGGAAGGTCTGCTGCTGAAAGAGCATGCAAAATATTAGATAGAGAATCAAAAACCCATATAACTATAAAACCAAATAACTTTGAAAAAATTTTAGAAAATTTTGACAAAACAAGATATTCTTCTGGTGATATTAGTACTGCAGAATTAAGAAATAAAATGCAAAAGACTATGCAAAGATATGCACCTGTTTACAGAGATGGGGAAACCCTCAAAAAGGGAATTGGGTTAATGAAAGAGATATATAATTCTTTCAAAAATGTATCTGTATCAGATAAATCCATGATATGGAATACTGATTTAGTAGAGACACTTGAATTAAATAATTTACTTTATCAATCACTGGCAACACTTTATTCTGCATATAATCGAAAAGAGAGTAGAGGGAGTCATGCAAGAGAAGACTATCCCGACAGAGATGATAATAATTGGTTAAAACATACATTTGTGTGGATTAATGAAGAAGGTGAGAGTAAATTTGGTTACAAACCTGTTAAGTTAAAAACTTTAACAGATGAAGTTGAAACAGTTAAATTAAAAGCAAGGACATACTAAATATGGCACAATTTACTTTACCAATAAATTCAATTGTTAAAAAAGGAAAAACATATGAATCAAAGTCACTTCCAAAAAATCAATTGCGTGTTGAGGTATATCGTTATGATCCAGAATTAAAATCTAATCCTCGCATTGATACTTATATATTAGACAAGGATAAGTTTGGACCTATGGCCTTAGATGCCTTAATTTATATTAAAAATGAAATTGACCCTACTTTAACTTTTAGAAGATCTTGTGGAGAGGGTATCTGTGGTTCTTGTTCAATGAATATAAATGGGACAAACACATTGGCATGTATTGAAAATATTACCAATGAGTCTAAATTAAAAATTTATCCATTGCCCCATATGCCTGTTATCAAAGATTTAGTACCAGATATGAAAGAATTCTATGAACAATATAAGTCTATTAAGCCATGGTTGATTAATGATAAAAAACCAGAGAGAGAACATAAACAGACTCAAGAAGACAGAGCGCAGCTTGATGGATTATTTGAGTGTGTACTCTGTGCTTGCTGTTCAACAAGTTGTCCAAGTTATTGGTGGAACTCTGATAAATATTTAGGCCCAGCAACACTTCTTCATGCATACAGATGGATAATTGATAGCAGAGACACTGCTAAGAAAGAAAGACTGTCAAATTTAGCTGATAAATTTAAATTATTTAGATGCCATACAATTATGAACTGCACAAAAACCTGTCCTAAATCTTTAAATCCTGCTAAAGCTATTTCTCATATCAAGAAAATGTTAGCTTCTGAATAATATGCGTATTTCCGAAGTGAGATGGAAATGCAGGAAAGGTATTAGAGAAGTTGATATTTTACTCTCAAAATATATGGAAGAAATTTATCAAGACCTTACAGATGAACAACAAAAAATTTTTATAGAATTTATTCAACAAGATACTTATGAAATATTGGATATTTTAGTAAATGATAAGCCTTTTGATACAAAATTTACTAATCTTGTTGATGCATTAAAATCTTTAAATTAATATCACTATAATGAATAATAAAAAAATAAGATTAGGTGTTAACCTAGATCATATAGCCTTTATTAAAAAGTCTAGAGGAACAGAATATCCCAATCTTGTAGAAGCAGTAAAGATTTCTGAAGATGCTGGCGCTGATTTAATTACTATCCATTTGAGAGAAGATCGCAGACACATTCAAGATCATGATGTAGAGGTTATTAGAGAAAATGCTTGTATTTTAAATTTAGAAATGGCCCATACAGATGAAATGATTAAGATTGCTTTAAATATTAAACCAGATTTTTGTTGTATAGTGCCTGAAAAAAGAAATGAAGTAACAACTGAAGGCGGGTTAGATCTTGTTAGTTTAGATAATTCACAGCTGCAAACCATGAAAAATAATATTCAAATTTTAGCTGAGTCTAATATTAAAACTTCTTTATTTATTAATCCTGATGAAAACCAAATTAAAACTGCTAAAAGTGTTGGAGCAGAACTTGTAGAATTACATACTGGATATTATGCAAATTCACATAATCCTAACTCTTCCACCTTATCCTTAGGAAAATTAATAAATGCAGCGGAAATTGCTAATAAGCTAGGCCTGCTTGTTAATGCTGGGCATGGATTAAATTACAATAATTTAAGCCCAATATGTAAAATTAAACATCTAAATGAACTAAATATTGGTCATTCTATTATATCTCAATCTATATTCACCGGTTTAAAAGATGCAATTGAAAAAATCCTAAGTATAATTAGGAACTGTGATTAAAGGAATTGGAATAGATTTAGTTGAAAATAAACGAATAGAGCTTTTGTACGAAAAGCATAAACATGCATTTGCTGAAAAAATTTTATCAGAAGATGAATTAGTGGAATATCATCAATCGAACTCTAAAGTAAGTTATTTATCAAAACATTTTGCATCCAAAGAAGCATTTTCAAAAGCTATTGGAACAGGTTTATTTAGAAAAGGGTTATATCCAGCTTTAATCACTATTGGACATAATGAACTAGGCAAGCCTGAATTTATAGTTGACGAAGAATTATCCCGTATATTAAATAAAAATAATATAAATTCTTCACACTTATCAATTTCAGACACAACTGAACTCACAACTGCAATAGTAATACTCGAGTAAAAATGTATTTTAAAACTCTTGAAGAAACCATTGGAAATACACCATTGTTGGAAATACCTTCAGGTAACGCCTCAAATAAAATTTTAATTAAACTTGAAGGTAATAATCCTGGGGGATCAGTAAAAGATAGGCCAGCAATTAGAATGATTAATGATGCAGAAAAAAACGGCTTAATTACAAAGGGAGATACCTTGATAGAAGCAACGAATGGTAATACAGGTATTGCATTATCAATGACGGCATCCATCAAGGGATATAAAATGATAAATATTATGCCTGAGACTGCTTCTATAGAGAGAATTAAAACAATGGAGGCATATGGTGCAAAGATAATATTAGTTGATAAAGAGAAGGATATGGAGGGTGCACGAGATTTAGCTAAAACTATGCAATCAAATAGCGAAGGTATTGTTCTTGATCAATTTTCAAATCCATCTAATTTTAAGGCGCATTATGAAACAACTGGTCCTGAAATATGGGAGCAAACAGGTGGAAAAATTACACATTTTGTCTCAGCAATGGGAACAACAGGTACAATAACCGGAGTATCAATGTTTCTAAAATCTAAGAATCCCGATATCCAAATAATTGGTGTTCAACCAGAAGAAGGAACAAGAATTTCTGGCATAAGGAGATGGAAAGATGGATATCAGCCAACAATTTTTGAAAATGCACTTGTTGATAATATTATTGATATAAATCAATCAGATGCAGAGGAAACCTATAAATCATTAGCAAAAGATTTAGGGCTTTTTTGTGGAGTTTCATCCGCAGCAAATGTCTTTATTTCAAGACAAATTATAGCCAATAGAGAAGAATCATGCGTGGTTACTATAATGTGTGATAGGGGTGATCGGTATATTTCTAAATTATAAAAATATGTTTATTTGAGTATTATTGTTAGATTCTTACCAGCTGTAAGATATTTTGAGTTTTTTATTTGATTTGTTTTCATTAGTTTCTTTTTGGGTATACCAAAACCAGTAGAAACCATTGCTGTCGTATCACCGCTATTGACAACATATCTAAGTTTTACTTCATTTGTAAGTGATAAAATAGGCGTTTTCATCATTATTGTTACCTTACCTGACACCTTGAGGGGTGTTTTTTTGGTTGCTTTATTCCATTTGAGTAGTTGATTTAAATTTGTATTATACATTTTCGCAATCTTGTACCAATTATCATATCTTTTTACAATATGACTATACTTGAAGCTCTTTTGAGAGATAATATATTTCTTGCCATCTATTTTGATTGAATCAACATCACTTAATGCTGTATTTCTTGGTAATTTTAGTTTTTTACCTAATATAATTACATCAGATTTTAGGTTATTTACCTTTTTTATAGCTTTTATGCTTACATTGTATTTTCTTGAGATGCGAGATAGTGAATCTCCTTTTACTATTAAATGTGTTTTTTTACTAAATATGAATTTTGTAACTTTTTTATACCTTTTCTTAAATTCTTTGATTTTATTAGATGGTAAAAAAATTCTATCTTGAAAGGAGGGTAGAAAATACCAGGTATTAAAGCCGGGATTTAAAGCATATAACTCTTCTTCAGAAACATTTGAAATAATAGAAAAAGTATAAAAATCAATAGGATATTCAATACTTACTAAATTTATATAAGGTTTGTTTTTAATATTTGGAAGTTTAATTCCGTATGCTGATGGGTTGGATATAATATCTCTAAGAGCTAATAATTTTGGAACATACAATTCAGTTTCACGCGGAAGATTTAAGTCCCAAAAACTTGGTTTTCCATTCAAAACTTTTGATTTTTTTATTGATCTACCCACTTTCCCAGCACCAGTATTATATGATGCTATGGCAAGCAACCAATCTTTATCAAAGTGTCTATGCATATCTCTCAAGAAATGAGCCGCAGCTTTCGTGGATTGCATAATATCTCTTCTACCGTCATACCACCAGTTTCTGGACAACCCATATTCTTTTGCTGTGGGAGGTATAAATTGCCATATTCCCGCAGCTTTAGATGGCGAGTATGCGTATGGCTGATATCCACTCTCTACAATTGGAAGTAGTGCTAGTTCAAAAGGGAGATTGTTTCGCTCTAATTCTTTTAAAATATGATAAAGAAAAGGTTTTGCTCTTGTGATTGATCTATATAAAAAGGCCTTGTTATTTACAAACCACTCTATTTCCCTGTTTACTCTTTGAGAATAAATTGTATCTAAACAGAAACCACTTACCATTTTATCCCAAACCTGAGAATAATTTTTATTGGCCAGCTGAGATGTAATGCAGTCATAACTTCCATATTGAGCTAATAATTGGGGACGTTTATAACTTATAGCTTGATTGCAGCCTGTAATAAAAAAGACACATAATATTATTATGCTTAATCTATTGTGTATAATGGAAGACATAAATATATTAATAGACTATCAAAGATAAACATTTATTCCTAATTAATAATTTATGAAATCGAGCACGAATAGTTATAAATATAGAGAGTTACTTAAATGGTATAGAAAACCTGCAAACTTTCCAATTAAAAAACTTCTTAATGATCAAGTATCTAGGATAAAAGAGCATGCTGTCGGCAACAATGCCTTATATGTAGGCCTATCTGATTTCAATCAAAAATTTAAATCAGCAAAACATTTAAGTTATATTGCTATTGATGAAATAAATTTGCTAGGGGATGGAGAACCTGCAAAAAAGTTTCCTTTTGAGGATAATTCACATGATGTCATTATTATAATACATGCATTAGATTATACAGATAACCCACATCAGATTGTCAGAGAGATAGACAGAATAGCGACAGATGATGCTAAAGTAGTTTTAGTGGGTTTCAATAAATCTAGTATTTGGGGTTTAGTTAAACCATTAATGAATAATATGGATATTCCATGGTCACTGAATTTTCATTCTTTATATAGTATAAAGGAGTGGTTCAAATTACTTGGATATGAGTCTGTCTACAAAGAAACAGGCAGAGTCTTTCCATTTATCTCTAAAAATTTTTCTAAACTTTCAAGTAAAATCAAGATATTCCAAAAATTGTATTCACATAATTTTGGCGGAATATATTTTTGTGTTTTCAGTAAAAATATAATCCCGCTGACATCTATAAAATTAAAATTCAAAAGCAAATATCTGGTAACTCCATTCCCAAAATCATCCCTTAACCGAGTTAAATGAAAAATATTAAGATTTTTACAGATGGAGCATGTAGCGGAAATCCAGGAGCTGGTGGCTGGGGCGTTGTTATAGTAAGTGGAAATGATATTCAAAAACTTAATGGATTTGAGCCTGACACCACTAATAATCGTATGGAACTAAAAGCAGCAATTGAAGGTATTAAACAATCTTCTAGAGGATCTAATATTACTTTATATACGGATTCCAAATATGTAAAAAATGGAATTACAGACTGGATAAAAAATTGGAAAAAAAATAACTGGATGACTAGTTCTAAGAAACCAGTTAAGAATAAGGATCTTTGGAAGGAATTAGATTTATTAAATGACAGTTTTTTGGTTTCATGGGAATGGGTGAAAGGACATCAAGAGAATGATTCTGAAGAATACATATACAATAATTTAGCAGATAGTTTAGCTAGGGACGCAATTATATAATGGAAAGATTTGTAGTTTTAGATACAGAGACAACAGGGCTTGATGCTGATAATGGAGATAAAATAATTGAGATTGGTTGTGTAGAAATAATTGATAGAAAAATTACAGAGAATTTCTATCATAAATACATCAACCCTGAAAGAGAAGTGGACCCAGGTGCTTATAAGGTCCATGGCTTATCTAATAAATTTCTAAAAGACAAACCATCTTTCAATAAAATTATTGATAGCTTCGTTTCGTATATATCAAACTCGCCTCTTATAATTCATAATGCCCCTTTTGATATGGGCTTCCTGAGAAAAGAATTTTTGGACTTAAATAAAGAAGTTGAAATATTGAGTGGTAATAGAGTGATACACGATACCCTTAAAGTAGCACGAAAGAAATTTCCAGGTAAAAGAAACTCTCTTGATGCATTATGTGACCGGTTTGATGTTGATAAAACCGAAAGGGAGACTCATGGAGCGTTATTAGATGCTAAATTACTCGCAAATGTATATTTAAGAATGACCCAGGGACAAACTAATATTAATATCCAAGGTTTATCAATAAATAATTCAAAACTAAATTCAAAAAATATAAAAATTATTGATAATCGGAGCAAAAGGGTAATCTTTGCTGATGATGAAGAAATAGAAGCCCATAAAAATTATTTTAACAGTTAAATTTTATTTTTTTTTAATACTCTTTCTTTATCTCGCTCCCATTCACGTTTTTTTATATCAGCTCTTTTGTCATGAGTTTTTTTACCTTTGCCAATTGCAATTTCAAGTTTTATTAGAGAATTTTTTGAATATATTTTGATTGGTATGATAGCTAGTCCATTTTGTTTTATCTCCCCAGATAAGGATATAATTTCTTTTTTGCTTAATAACAGTTTTCTTGCTCTTCTTGAATTTACTTTTTTATGCTCAAATGTGGTATTTAGGATTTTTAGATGAGCATTCACCAAGTATGCTTCATCATTATTTATAGAAATATAACTTTCAGAAATCTGAGCATGACCAAGTTTGATGCTTTTGACTTCCCATCCTTCTAAAACAATGCCAGCTTCTATTTTTTTTATCAGAGAATATTTAAAGGATGCTTTTTTATTGGTGCACAATATGTTCATATGTATAATATTACATAGATTCATATAAATTTCATATATTGAGGTATGCCATTATAACTAATCGACGACAATCTATTCATGGACAATGGTCATCTAAGCTGATATTTATTTTTGCAGCCACAGGGTCTGCTGTCGGCTTAGGGAATATTTGGAAATTTCCTTGGATGACAAGCGAAAATGGCGGTGGAGCATTTGTTTTGATATATATAGCCAGCGTTATCCTAATAGCTCTCCCAATAATGATTGCAGAAGTATTAATAGGTAGGCATGGGAAACAGAACCCGGTTAGTAGTCTAAAATATTTGGCCAATGAATCTAGCGGTTTTGATCTTACTGAGGTCGACCAGGCTTTAAACAGAGTTAAACAAAAAAAACAAGCTTATTCAAATTCTGACGATTTTACCAATTGGCAATTAGTTGGATGGATAGGGATTATAGCTGGAATATTAATACTTTCTTTCTATAGTGTAATAGCTGGATGGACTATGGCATATATTTTTAAAGCATCTGCTGGTTCCTTTTCCATGATCGATATGAAAGAGTCTCAGGATATTTTTAATTCATTTGTTGCTGATCCTGAAAAACAACTTGCTTGGCACACAATATTTATGTTTCTTACATGCATGATTGTGGCAAAGGGAGTTAAAGGTGGGCTAGAAAAAGCTGTGAAATTTTTAATTCCTGGTTTATTTCTCATTTTATTAATTCTGGTGGGATATGTAATGACATTAAGTGGATTTAAAGATGGTTTACATTACCTATTTGTGCCTGACATTTCTAAAATTAATTCATCCGTAGTCCTGAGCGCAATGGGTATGGCGTTCTTTTCTCTTAGTATTGGAATGGGCTCTCTTATGATTTATGGTTCTTATTTATCAAACTCTTCTTCCATTGCTCAGGTTGCTACAATAGTGGCATTTGCGGATACACTCGTGGCATTACTCGCTGGTATAATAATATTTCCAATTGTTTTTACTTATAACCTTGATCCTTCAACGGCAGGACCAGGACTGATTTTTCAGACATTACCTGTTGCTTTTGGTTCTATGCCTGGTGGAGAAATATTTGCAACACTTTTCTTTATACTTTTATTTTTTGCTGCCATTACTTCATCAATATCATTAATTGAACCAGCAGTTACTTTGCTTGTTGAGAATTATTCATATACTAGAGGCGAAGCATCATTAAAAGGTGGCATTATAACATGGCTCATTGGTCTTGGTACTATTTGGTCATTCAACTATGGACAAGATTATACTGTTTTTGGAATGACATTTTTTGGAATTCTTGATGCATTTACATCAAAAGTATTATTACCGTTGGGGGGGTTAATGATGGCAATATTTGTTGGGTATATTGTGAAAAAAAATACTACCTTCAAAGAGCTTAATTTAGGTAATGGGTTGTTTTTAACATGGAGATTTTTAATAAGATTTTTAGCACCTATAGCCGTCACATTTATATTTGTTAACGGTTTTATTATTTAAAATGAATTATATTAAAAAGAAAGAAGAGGTAAATATAAACGTCAATATTATATTTCAGCTAATTAATAAAGTTGATGATTATCATTTATTTTTACCTTGGTGTTCTGATTCCAGAATACTATCTGATGATAATAAAACCATGGTTGCAGAAATTGATATATCAAAAAACTTCGTAAACTGGAATTTTAAAACTAAAAATAGTTATATAATTAATGAAAAAATTAATTTGGATTTGGTTGATGGTCCATTTAGTTATTTAAGTGGTTTTTGGAAATTTGATATTATAAATGAATATAATACTATTGTTGAATTATATTTAGAATATGAATTTGATAGTAAACTTATTGAGGTCTCAATTAAGCCCATCTTCTCTAATATAATGTCTTCAATATTAGACTCATTTATTTCCGAAGCTTTTAGATTAGAAAATGAACTCTAAAACAATCTTAATAACTTTATATTATAACCAAAATAACTCTCTCAATAAAAAAATATTTGTGCTAAAAAGAGGTATTACTCTAAAAAGTTTTTTAAAAGATATTAATGTTTTTGAATTATGTTCTTCATTCAATTTTGAAAATTCCAAAGTTGGTGTTTATGGAAAAATAGTTAGGCTTGATTATATTATCAAAGATAATGATCGTATTGAAATATATGAACCTATAAAAACCACTGCTAAAGTTAGACGAAGTAAATTAGTAGAAAACAAAAAATAAATTTAAATGCTCTTGAATAAAAATACCCAGAGTATTATATTTGTATTTAGAGATAAAATATGACTGATAATTCTGATACTTTAAAAAATGCTGGTTTAAAAGTAACTCATCCTAGAAGCATGGTATTAGAAGTATTGCAGTCAAACCCAAATAACCACCTAAGTGCAGATGATATTCATCTTGCGCTTTCTAAAAAAAATGAATCAATTGGTCTTGCGACTGTTTATCGGGTATTAACACAGTTAGAAATTGCAGGTTTAATTGAGAAGAATCAATTTAATGATACTCAGTCTAATTATGAAATAAAAAAACAACATCATGATCATTTAATTTGTAGTAAATGTGGAAAAATTATTGAATTTTTAAATGATGACTTAGAACGATTGCAGGAAAAAATATCAACAAAGTTTCATTTTAGACTTGATAGTCATGTGATGACTTTATTTGGTGTTTGCGGCGATTGTTTGAGCAATAATCGAGAAGATAGAAAATAATATATTAAGCCCTTCCTCCCCATTTTAGTTTCTTATTTAATATTTTAAAATAATTATAATCAGAAGGATGCATAATCATAAGTGTTTTTCTACTTTTCTTGATATCAATTCTTTTAGGATGCGGAACATTAAGATTATTGTGTCCATCAAATGTAACTAAAGTATTTTTTATAGATTTTTTTTCAACCTCTATCGTAATTCTATCTTTTGAGTTAACAATAATTGGTCTATGGCTATATGTATGTGCTGAAATAGGCACTATACCAATTACATTTGCATCTGGACTTACTATTGAGCACCCATTTGACATAGAGTATGCTGTTGAACCTGTAGGTGTTGATATAATAACCCCATCTGATCTTTGAATATTAACTAAATAGTCATTTATAAAAATCTTCATCTGAATCATTCTGAGTAATCCATAATTATGTATAACAACATCATTCAATGAAGTTGATTTTAATGTTTCCATTTTAGTGTTAGTAACTTTGGCATCTAACAATATTCTTTTGTCGATTAAAAAATTACCAGTTATAATTTCACTAACTTTTTTTAGAATATCCTTTCTATCAACATCAACTAAAAAACCAATTTTGCCAAAATTAACCCCTAAGATTGGTATTTCTAAAGTATATGCAATTTTTGATGCTAAAAGAAAAAGACCATCGCCGCCAAAAACAATAATTAATTCATAAGATTTGAGTGTAGATTTTTTAATATTTATTGTATTTTTAATCAAGTCTCCAGAAGAAACAATTTCTATACCTAAATCTGACTGAAATACTAGCTCAGTAGCAACTTTATTTCTTTTTAAAAATGATGTTATTTTTTGAATTTCCTTATTTTTAAGGTACTTTTCATGAGTGAAGAGTAAAATCTTTTTTATTTTCTTCATTTATTAGCCTTTTACTATTAAGTGACAAATTATTTATTAACAAATATTATGGTTTAATTTATCATAGTATTTAAATGAATAATATCATAGACATGCTTGAAGATTTTAAGGATCTTGCTATTTCAAAAAAAATACTTATTTCTACAGCGGAATCATGCACGGGTGGTTTGATTTCAAAATACCTGACGGATTTACCTGGTTCTTCAGGCTTTTATAATTCATCCATCATAGCTTATTCTTATGATTCAAAAATTAATCTTTTAAATGTTAACTCAAAAACATTATCAAAATTTGGCGCAGTTTCAGAGGAAGTTGTCAAAGAAATGTCATTGGGAATACTAAAGATAACAAAATCAACTGTTGTTATTGCTATTTCCGGTATTATGGGTCCAGGTAGTAATACAAAAGAGGTATGGGTAAGCATTAGATCTAAAAATAAAGAGAGGTCTATGCATTATTTTTTAATGTCCGGTAATAGAGATATGAATAGGGAATATGCAGCTGAAATTGCAATTAGAGAGTTATATCATTTCATTAAGGAAATTTAATTGTTACTATATGTTATATCAATGAATTAAACCGAGGCATCAAAAAAATATGGAAAATAACAAAGACAAAGCACTTGAAATGGCAATCGGCCAAATAGAGAAAGATCATGGTAAGGGAGCACTCATGAAACTTGGCGAAGGTTCCGCTTACCCAGATATAGAAGTAATTTCAACTGGATCTCTAACATTGGATGCAGCATTGGGAGTAGGCGGGCTTCCGAAAGGAAGAGTGGTTGAAATATATGGACCAGAATCATCAGGTAAAACCACAATGATGCTTCATGTAATAGCGGAAACACAAAAACAAGGAGGTACAGCTGCATTTATTGATGCCGAACATGCGCTTGACCCTAAATATGCTGCAAACCTAGGAGTAAATATTGATAATTTATTGTTATCACAACCTGATTCAGGAGAACAAGCATTAGAGATTACGGATACACTTGTAAGGTCTGGAGCGGTTAGTACCATAGTTATTGACTCTGTTGCTGCATTGACACCTAAAGCAGAAATTGATGGCGATATGGGTGATTCTCATATGGGTCTTCAAGCAAGATTAATGTCCCAGGCTTTAAGAAAACTTTCTGCTAATATCAAGAAGTCTAATACCTTGGTTATATTTATTAATCAAATTCGAATGAAGATAGGGGTAATGTTTGGGAGCCCAGAAACAACAACAGGCGGAAATGCTCTTAAATTTTATTCTTCAGTTAGATTAGATATAAGAAGAATTGGAGCTATTAAAAGAGGTGATGAAATCGTGGGAAACGAAACTAGAGTAAAAGTTGTTAAAAATAAGGTTGCTCCGCCATTCAGAATTGCAGAGTTTGATATTTTATATGGCGAAGGGGTATCAAAAGAATCTGAGTTAATTGATTTGGGTGTGAAATATAATCTTTTAGATAAATCTGGGGCCTGGTATAGTTATGGGAAAGATAGAATAGGTCAAGGAAAGGATAATTCAAGAATATTTTTAAAAGATAATCCAGAAATTGCAGCAGAAATTGAATCTAAAATAAAAGGTTTCATTTCTGGCGATGATAATACTGCCAAAACTAATAATACTAAAATATCATCAAATGCTAACAATGATGAGAAACAAACAAATTGATGAAATAAAAAATTCTATATCTCGATACCTCAGTATGAGAGAGCATTCAAAGCAAGAATTAACTGATAAGCTTGTTAAAAAAAAATTTAATTATGAGAGTATCAAGATTTGCATAAATGATTTCTGTGAAAAGGATTTACAATCAGACAATAGGTATGCAGAATCATTTGTAAGATCAAAATACAATGCAAACAAAGGACCTAATTTCATCATAGCATCGCTAAAAAATAAAGGAGTTGATATGAATTTAATTAATCAATCAATTTCAATTTATAATCATAGTGATTGGGAGAAGTCAGCACTTTCAGCTTTAGAAAAAAAAATAATATCTAATAAAAATAATGATAATAAAAATATAAAAAGAAAACAAAAACTTTTTTTAGAACGAAGAGGTTTTGGTTATAAAATAATTGAGACTGCAATAAAAGAATATTGGAAATTATGAATATTAGAAAATTATTTATTGATTATTTTATAAAAAATCAACATGTTCATGTTGATTCAAGTCCACTAGTTCCTGCAAATGACAAATCTCTGCTTTTTACAAATTCAGGGATGGTCCAGTTTAAAGATATTTTTTTGGGCATACAAAAACCAAAAAATAAGAGGATTGTTACTTGCCAAAAATGCGTCAGAGCTGGTGGCAAACATAATGATTTAGAAAATATTGGTTATACAAATCGGCACCACTCATTTTTTGAGATGCTTGGTAATTTTAGTTTTGGAGATTATTTTAAAGAAGAAGCTATTCTTCTTGCATGGAAATTTTTAACAGAAGAATTATCTTTAGACAAAGAGAGGCTTTATATTTCTGTAAACAAAAATGACCAAGAAGCAGCAGATATTTGGTTGAATCAAATAAAGGTTAAAAAGGATAAAATCTGGTACTTAGATGATGTTGATAATTTTTGGCAAATGGGGCCAACGGGACCATGTGGACCTTGTTCAGAAATTTATTATGACTTAGGTAAAGAATTAAAAGGTTCTTTCCCAGGTGTAGGTGATACAGGAGAAAGGTTCATTGAAATATGGAACCTAGTGTTCACGCAATATAATAGGGATAAAAATGGAAAGCTTAATGATTTGCCAGAAAAATGCGTAGATACTGGAATGGGATTAGAAAGAATTCATGCTGTTGTTGAAGGAAAAACTGATAATTTTAAAACATCAATTTTTTTAGATCTCGAAAAGTATTTAGATAAATCTTTAGATACCACAAATATAAACTACACCATTAAAAAAATTATTATGGACCATTGTAGATCTGCATGTTTTTTAATTGCTGATGGTATTATCCCTAGTAATGAGGGAAGAGGTTATGTTTTAAGAAGAATAATTAGAAGAGCGACCAGGTTCTTATATAATGCTGGGATTCAAGAACCTTTTATTTATACCTGCGCTAAAGTTTTGAAAAAATCCATGGGTAGTGTTTATCAAGAATTATCAAAAAAAGAAAAATTAATAAAAAACACTCTTATGGAAGAAGAAGAAAATTATCTCAACACATTAAGCAAAGGTCTGGAGCTTATAAACAAGCTAACTAAAAATAAAAATGAATTAAGCGGAGAAAATATATTTAAATTATATGATACTTACGGGTTTCCCTCAGAAATTATCCAGGAAATAGCAACGGAGAAAGGTCTTAAATTAAATGTTAAGGAATTTGATAGACTCATGAAAAAACAAAAATCTCAAAGTAGAAAATCTAGTAATTTTTATATCGAAGATACTTCATTTATTGATACTAAACTTGAAACAAAGTTTGTTGGATATAAAGATACTAGTTCATTATCAACTATTACTGCAATTTATCATAATAAAAAAAGCATCAAGAGCTTCGAAAAAAATGATGAAGATGTTTTAATTGCAACAGACACATCTCCTTTTTATCCCGAGGGTGGGGGTCAAATTTCAGATACAGGTGTTATGGAGAATAAAAAAACTAAAATAATGGTTTTAGATGTTCAAAAAATTAATAATATAATTATACATACAGTCAGAATTGTATCTGGAAAGTTATTAATTGGCGACAAGCTTAACTCAAAGATTGATGATAATAAAAGAAAGAAAGTTGCAATAAATCACTCATCAACACACCTCCTGAATCAAGCATTAAGAGATACGCTTGGCGAACATGTTGAACAAAAAGGTTCTTTGGTAACTGATAAATATTTAAGATTTGATTTTTCTCATAACAAAGCTCTTAGTGAAAATGAAATATTTAAAATTGAATCAATTATTTCTTTTGAAATTAATTCAAATAGAGTAACTACCCAAAAAATTATGCCATATAAGAATGCTATTAAAGATGGTGCGTTAGCTTTTTTTGATGAAAAATATGATGATAAAGTACGCGTGGTAAATATTGGAACAAAATCAATGGAGCTTTGTGGCGGCACTCATGTAAACAATACTTCGGAAATAAGGCTATTTAAAATTATAACTGAATCTAGTGTTTCAGCTGGCATACGTAGAATAGAAGCTATTACAGCTGATTCTGCATTTCAGTCATACCAATCCATATTTAATGAAACAAAAGAATTGTCAAAGATTCTAAATACAAAATCTAATAATCTGCAAGAAAAAATAATTTCTTTAAAAAATAATCATGTTATGAATGAGTCACAATTAGTTAGCTTAAATAAAACATTGGCTGGTTTTATGCTTAAATCACTTATTCCAAAGATAAATACTTCTTCAAATACAAGTCTCTTTATTGAAGATTGCCCAAATATAACTTCTGAACAAATTAAAATATTTTCTGATTTAATTAAAAGTAAATTTAATAATTCAATTTCTATTTTTACTATTGTTGAGAATAATAAAATTAGTTGTTATGTGGGTGTTTCCAAATTATGTAAACATCTATATAATGCCAAACAAATTGTAGAGAAAATTAACGAAAAATTCTCATCAAAGGGAGGCGGAAGCAATACTTTTGCTACAGCCATTATCCCAGGAAAAGAACCCCAAAAAGTTCTTAACTATTTGAGAGAATTGCTTTAGGCAGCATCAAATGTCAACTATTGTAAAAAAATATGGCGGTACATCTGTATCGAATATTTCAAAATTAAAAAATATTGCACAACATATTTTAGAAGATTATCAAAATGATAATAATATTTTAGTTGTTTTGTCTGCTATGGGTAAAACAACAGATGAATTGATTGCTCTTGCCAATAAATCATCAAAATCTCCCAATCCAAGAGATTATGATATGTTGGTATCTTCTGGGGAACAAATAAGCGCGTCATTATTATCAATTATATTAAATGACATTGGCGTAAATGCAGTTGCTTATACTGGTTGGCAAGCTGGAATTGAAACTGACAACCAGCATGCGAGAGCACGTATCTCATGCATTCACACTAAAAGAATTAAAGCTGATTTATCTAAAAAAATAGTTGTAATAGTGGCAGGATTTCAAGGTATTAGCTCTAAAGAGGATATAACAACATTAGGAAGAGGAGGTTCTGACACAACCGCTGTTGCTTTAGCAGCAGCTTTAAAAGCTGATGAATGTCAAATCTACACAGATGTGGATGGTGTATATACAACTGATCCAAAAATTTGCAGAAAAGCTAGAAAACTTGATTCTGTAACTTATGAAGAGATGTTAGAAATGTCTGGACTTGGCTCTAAAGTATTACAACTAAGGTCTGTAGAGTTTGCTAGTAAATATAATGTTCCACTTAGAGTACTACATGCTCATAAAGATGGAGCAGGAACATTAATAAAAAAAGAGGAGAAAAAAATGGAAGGTGCATTAATTTCTGGCATCGCTTTTACGAAAGATGAAGCTGAGATTATGGTTAAAGGTGTTAAAGATCAACCTGGAGTTGCCGCTAAAATACTTGGTCCAATTGGAGATGCCAAGATTGAAGTAGATATGATAGTGCAAAATGTTGGCTCTAACGGATTGGCTGATTTTACTTTTACTGTGAGAAGAAATAGCCTAAAGAATGCTCTACAAGTTATTGAAAAAAATAAAAAAACCATGCTCTATAATAGTGTTAGTAGCGCTCGAAATATAGTCAAAGTATCTTTAGTTGGCGTTGGAATGAGGTCACATGCAGGTATCGCGAGTAAAATGTTCAAGTGTCTTGCTAAAAATAAAGTCAATATTAGGATGATTTCAACATCTGAAATCAAGATTTCTGTCGTTATTGATCAAAAAAACCTAGAAATAGCGGTACAGGCATTACATAATGAATTTAAGTTAGAAAAAAAATAAAATTATAATAAATCTAACTTATGCACAAAAAAGGGAGGGGATGCCATGCTTATTCTTACAAGAAGAGTTGGCGAAGCGTTGATGGTTGGAGAAAATACTAAGATAGTAGTGCTTGGTGTAAAAGGAAGTCAAATTAGGTTAGGTATAGATGCACCTAAAGATATAATGGTTCATAGAGAAGAGATTTTTATTAAAATACAAGAGGAAAAAAATCAAGAAGCATCAAATGATGAAATAATTACTCAAAAATAGTCGAAATGGAGAAGTGGCTGAGTGGTTGAAAGCGGCACCCTGCTAAGGTGTTATAGGGTTTAAACTCTATCGAGGGTTCGAATCCCTCCTTCTCCATAAATAAAAATTTAGATTAGCTAAACATCTTATTGATATATAATGATTAATCACTCAAAAGACTATAATATTCTTTTGACATTCTCTCTGGGTTGAATAGTTTTTTTGCGCGTTTCCTCCCGTTTATCCCCATTTCTTTGGCATGCAAGGGATTATTTAATAAATATATTATTCTTTCTGAAAACATTGAATGATCATGTTTTGGGCAACAATACCCGCATAACCCATCTTCTCCAATGGTTTCGGGCAGACCACCAATATCTGTTGAGACAATAGGTATGCCATTATTCATCGCTTCTACAGCTGTTAATCCAAATGACTCATGTTCTTGGCTTGGTATTAGCATTACATCTGCATCTCTAATCATTTCTACAGCATGAGGAATAAAACCAGGTAGATAGATGTTCTTATCAGGAACATGTTCATTAATGTATGACATGATTTTTGTTTTTTCATTCTCAGATCCGGTGCCAAATATTACTAGATGAGTATTCGGTATTTTTTCAAAGACTTTTTTCATTGATACCATTAAAAACTGATGACCTTTTCGTTCTTCGTAAGTACCAAGCATTACGACCACCTTGTCACCTTTGGATATCTTAAATTCTTCTCTCAGCAAGATATTTTTTATATTTTCATTATCATGAATACTTTCTAAACCATTGTAAATAGTAAGAATATTATTTTTATTTCTGAATACCGGTCTAACTTTAATGGAGTTTGAACATGAGTTGGAAACACCTACTATCGCTTTACAAGATTTATGTAACCACTTATCAATGAAATTCTCATAAATTGTTAATAATCTCGGTGGTTTTGAAGCAAGGTTATGAAAATTATGTATTGATTTATCGTACCCTAATGATTTCCATGCAATATTCGCTATTCGACAGGATTCCCCACCTGGATAACCTCCATTTACAGAGATTAACTTACCAGGAGATTCTTTTTTGAAAATCTTACGTAATGCCATAAATTGGTAAGGAACGAGGAGTATTCTTAGTATTTTTCTAATAATTCTTTGAAAAAGATTGGGCAAAAATTTAATATAGTTATCTAAAAAAGACCAATTTATTGGTATTGAGTGTTTAATTATTGTGGTGTTATTATCTGTTGAATATTTTTCTAAATATAACAATCCTGGGTGGTTTTTATTACAAATAATAATGAATTTATCGTTTATATCAGGCCAAAATTTAATTAGTGTAGATATAAAGACATCCATACCGCCAGCTCGTCCATTTTCTGTAAAGATAATAATTTTCATTACTCTCGCCAGTTTACACCATGTTATTATAATGTTTTAGGCAATCTTTTATGAATACAGAAATGCTCCTAGTTATTATGTCGTTGGCAATATTAGCTTTACTAATATATTTATTATTAAAGAATCGAGAAAGGTTTCTGCAAGAATCAGAATCAAAAGCTGATAGTGAAAAAATCGACAAGACTTTATCAGAGCTCAATATAAGTATAGAAAAATTTAAAGAATCAATGGGCGGAACAACCCAGGACTTATCAAACAAAGTTCTTGAAATGTATTCCTTGTTAACAAAAGGGGGCGCTAAAACACAAGGGCAATTTGGAGAGGTCGTATTAAGCAGGGTATTAGAGCATGCCGGTCTTAAAAAGGGAACCCATTATCTCGAGCAGAAACGACTTGGATCAGAAATACCTGATTTTATACTAATGCTGCCGGATAATCGTAAGGTAGTGGTTGATTCAAAGGTTTCATTGGCCGATTATAGTAAGTTTTTAAATGCAGATACCAGCAGCCTTAAGGATGAATTTAGGAAAAACCATATTATGGCTGTCAAAAGGCACATTAAATCACTAGCTTCAACCGAGTATAGAGCTTTGTTTGGCAATGATTCTTTAGATTTGATAATAATGTTTATGCCTGTAGAAGGGGCCTATATTTCTGCATGTGAAGAAGATGTGATTAAAGAGGCCTTAAGGTCTAAAATAGCGATTGTTGGACCTACTACATTAATAGCTATTATTCAGATAATAATAAGGACATGGAACAATAAGAAGCAATCAGAGGCAACTGAAGAAATAGTCAGGCTTGCAACAGGAGTGTATGATCAAGCGAGGTTAGTATCTGAGTCATTTATAGATTTTGAGGAATTTTATAATAAATCAAAGGATAAAATTAATGAAGGCCGGAAGAGAACAGAAAATCTGGTTAACAAAGTTGAAAATATGCGTACAATAGGTGGCTTGGAGCCCAAAAAGGGAATTTCAGAAAAAATACGCAGTATTAATAAAGATAACTAAACTAATGCGCACGTAGCTCAGTTGGATAGAGCACGAGCCTTCTAAGCTTGGGGTCGGGGGTTCGAATCCCTCCGTGCGCGTTAACACCCGTAATATTCAATATCATCTAATATCTAATGGATAGAGCACGAGCCTTCTAAGCTTGGGGTCGGGAGTTCCAATCTATCTGGACCAGATCAATTCACTAAGGAAGAAATTAGGAACAGTGATTGTCCATTTTAAGTAAAATAATTATCAATTTTGTAACAGAAGAAAAAAATAAAACACCCATCTTGATACTGTATAATATTAAAAAAAGACAGGGGGTCTAAAAATGTACTTAAACCTTATTATTGTTTTGATAAGCCTTTGGGTTTCATCAATTATATTTTTTTCTGCAATAATAGCACCCACAGTATTTAAAACACTTGATGAGAAAAGTGCGGGATTCTTTTTAAGAGCTTTTTTTCCTAAATATTATAACTTTGGTCTGATATTAGGATTATCTTCACTAATTATAATGATACTTACTGGTTTAACCGGTATTTTTAATCTATTATCTTTAATTGCTTTAATTGGAATGACAGTTTTAACTGTTGTTAGTAAAATATTAATACCAATAATTAATAAAGCTAAGGATTTGGGTGAAGAGGGCAAAAGCATGTTTAAAAGAATGCATTTGATAAGTGTTTTATTAAACATATTTACACTGATTTTAGGTTTAGTTTTCTTAGGAATAAATATATAAAATGTCATATAAAACAATAATATCTGCTAAAGACCTATTAATTAATATTAATAATAAAGACTTTGTTATATTTGATTGTCGCTGCGATATCAAGGATTCTAAATTTGGGATACAGTCATATACCGAAGGCCATATAGAAAATGCAATATTTGTAGATACTGATATGGATTTATCTAGCGAAAAGACTCAATTCAGTGGTAGACACCCATTACCAGAGCCAAATATCTTGTCTGAAAAATTATCTCAGCGGGGGTTATCAAATTCTAAACAAGCTGTTGTTTATGATGATGTAGGTGGAGCATTTGCAGGAAGAATGTGGTGGATATTGAAGTGGCTTGGGCATAAAAATGTTGCAGTACTTGATGGAGGATTGAGTGCCTGGCTTAAAGTTGGAGGCAAACTAGTTACAAAAGGTACATTGTTTGAAAAAGGAGCATTCATTCCGGAAGTTAATAATTCAATGCAGGTGTTTATTGATGATATTGAGGATGCACAATATAAAATGAATAAGCTAATAATAGATGCAAGATCTAAAGAGAGATATCTTGGTATAAAAGACCCTGTTGACCCAATAGCGGGACATATTCCAGGAGCTATTTCTCATCCTCTCGGCCAAAACTTAACTAAAGAAGGTGTTTTTAAGAGTCCCGAGGAATTAAAACACCTATATTTTAAAATTTTATCTGATATCGATGGCTCAAATGTTATTTCTATGTGTGGTTCAGGTGTTACCGCCTGTCATAATATATTGGCAATGGAGATTGCAGGTATTTATGGAGTCAAACTCTATGTTGGCTCGTGGAGTGAATGGATTGCAAAGCCAGATAGACCGATTGTGACTATAGATAGTTAATTTTAATTATACCTTTCTTCTATATACTCTTGTAATATATCAATAAATTCTTTCTCAATATTTTCTCCTTTGAGGGTTTTGAATTTTTTACCACCCACAAATACTGGGACCGATGGATCTTCATTATTCCCAGGTAGACTTATTCCGATATCAGCTTGTTTTGATTCACCAGGTCCATTTACAATGCAGCCCATTACTGCAATTTTTAAATCCTCAACGCCCGGATATTTGCTTTTCCACTGAGGCATATTATTTTGGATGTAGTGTTTGATAGATTTTGAGAGTTTTATGAAATAGTCATTACTGGTTCTCCCACAACCTGGACATGATATCACTTTAGGGGCGTAACTACGAATTCCTAAGCTTGAAAGTATTTGTTGACACACTTCAACTTCTTCAGTGCGATTTTTAGTGTTTTCGGGCGTTAAAGATACCCTGATTGTGTCGCCAATCCCTTGATTAATAAGGACTGAGAGTGCAGCAACTGAGGATATTATGGCGTCTCTTCCTAACCCAGCCTCAGTCAGACCTAAGTGCATTGGATATTGACACTGGGATGAAATGTTTGAATAAACATCAATTAGGTCACTGACATTGCTTGTTTTACATGAAATGATGATTTTATCTTCAGAAAGACCAAGAGATATTGCTTTGTTTGCAGATTTCATTACTGAATTAATGAGTTCATTTTTAATTAAATTTGAATAACTTACAGAGTTTTCTTGATTATTTTTATCCTTAATAAGCGCATCAAGCACAGATTTGTTGATACTGCCCCAGTTCCCACCAATCCTAATAGGTTTATCATTTTTGATAGCTATTTGAATAATTTTTTCAAAGTTAGCATCAAACTTTTCTTTTGGCCCTATATTTCCGGGATTTATTCTGTATTTATCTAAAATACTCGCGGTTTCTGGGTATTTATCGAGTAATAAATGCCCGTTAAAATGAAAATCACCAACTATTGGTAATAAGTAATTTTTTTTGATTAATATAGATTTTATATCAGGAATACATTTTGCTGATTCTTCATCATTTACGGTAATTCGAACTAGTTCAGAACCCGCATCACTTAATTCCATAATTTGATTAGCCGTACCTTCAATATCAGAAGTTAAGGTGTTTGTCATAGATTGGATCCTGATAGGGTAATTTGACCCAATCATTAAATTGCCAACCTTTACAGAAAATGTCTGTTTCCGCTTATTCATGTGTTTATTATATTGCATAATGTGACTTTATAGCTAAAATATTGATGAAGTAAATAGGAGAACTAATATAGCATGACAGCAAAAAAAAATGATAACAAAGATAAATTAAAAAAGTCCAAAGAAGGGCTATCTTCTAAGAAAGATAAGGTTAAGCCAGACAAATTAAGCTTATTACAAGATAAGTATGATGAAACGTATGAATCGTTATTGAGAGCCAAAGCAGAAGTTGAAAATATAAAAAAAAGAAGCCAAAAGGAAGTTGAAAATGCATATAAATTTTCAACAGAATCATTGCTTCAAGAAATAATACCCATTTATGATAGCTTAGATCTAAGTTCTAAATTAGCTGATGAGTCATTGACCGCGGCTCAAATTAAAGAAGGAAATAAGCTAATTTTAACAATGTTCCAAAAAATATTTGAAAAAAATAACATCAAGGAAATTAACCCTTTAAATGAATCATTTAATCCTGAATTTCATCAAGCAATTAGCACAAATAAAGATACAACGAAAAAGAATGATGTAATTTCTAAAGTTGTTCAAAAAGGCTATATGCTGAATGATAGGGTCGTAAAGCCCGCATTAGTGATTGTAGTAAAAAATTCATAAATTACCTTGAAAAATCTATATTCGCCCTCATGTTAGATGTAGAAATAAATTTAGGAGTAAAAAGCAATGTCAAAAATGATCGGTATAGATTTGGGTACTACAAACTCTTGTGTTTCTGTAATGGACGGGAATACCCCAAAAGTTATAGAAAATAGTGAAGGAGATAGAACTACACCTTCTTATGTAGCTTATAATGATGAAGGTAACGTATTGGTGGGTCAATCTGCTAAACGTCAAGCTGTAACAAATCCATCGAACACTCTCTATGCAATTAAAAGATTAATGGGGAGAAAGTATGATGAAAACGAAGTACAAAAAGATATCAAATCTGTACCATACTCTATATTGAAGGCAGACAATGGTGACGCATGGGTTGAAGCCAAAGGCAATAAAATTGCTCCTCCAGAAATTTCAGCAAAAATATTAATGAAAATGAAGCGGACAGCAGAAGATTTTCTAGGCAGTGAAGTTAAAGAAGCTGTGATTACAGTCCCAGCTTATTTTAATGATTCACAAAGACAGGCAACTAAAGACGCCGGAAGAATTGCCGGACTAGATGTAAAAAGAATTATTAATGAACCAACTGCAGCAGCACTAGCTTATGGATTAGATAGAAATGAAGCAGAACAAAAAATAGTTGTTTATGACCTTGGAGGTGGAACATTTGATATTTCTATTGTAGAAATTTCTAAAATAGATGGCGAACAACATTTTGAAGTCTTAGCAACTAATGGTGATACATTCCTTGGTGGTGAAGATTTTGATTTAAGGCTAATAGATTATTTAGCTGATGAATTTAAAAAAGATCAAGGTATAGATTTGAGAAAAGACCCTCTAGCTGTTCAGAGACTCAAAGAAGCTGCAGAAAATGCAAAGATTGAATTATCTTCAAGTTCTCAGACTGATATAAATCTACCATATGTAACAGCAGATTCATCTGGACCAAAACATTTAAACACGAAATTAACAAGAGCAAAACTTGAGTCTTTAGTTGAAGATTTGATTACTAAAACAATTGAGCCTTGTAAAATTGCGTTAAAGGATGCTGGGTTGTCAATAAGTGATATAGATGAGGTGATATTAGTTGGCGGACAAACAAGAATGCCAAAAATACAAGATGTTGTAAAAAATTTCTTCAAAAAGGAACCAAAGAAAGAAGTTAATCCAGATGAGGCGGTAGCTATGGGTGCGGCTATTCAAGCTGGAGTTCTAAGAGGAGATGTTAAAGATGTTCTATTACTTGATGTAACACCGTTGACTCTTGGTATTGAAACAATGGGAGGAGTAAGAACTTCGCTTATTGAGAGGAACTCAACTATTCCAACAAAAAAAACACAGGTATTTTCTACTGCAGAAGATAACCAGCCTGCTGTAACAGTCCATGTTCTTCAAGGTGAAAGAGAGATGGCTACTGGGAATAAATCATTAGGCAGATTTGATTTAGCTAATATACCACCTGCACCACGTGGGATGCCTCAAATTGAAGTAACATTTGATATTGACGCAAACGGTATATTAAATGTTTCTGCAAAAGATAAAGCAACTGGAAAGGAACAATCTATAATAATTAAAGCTTCGAGTGGATTATCTGAAGAAGAGATTCAAAAAATGGTAAAAGATGCTGAAGTTCATGCAGACGAAGACAAGAAAGCTAAAGAGCTTGTCGAGTCTAAAAACCAAGCTGAAGCAATGATTCATGCATCAGAAAAGGCAATTAAAGATCTTGGCGACAAAGCTGATAAAAAAGAAATTGAAAAAGTTAAAAATGCAATCAAAGAACTTCAAGATGAAGTAAAAAATGATGATGTAGAAAAAATAAAAGAAAAAACTATGCAACTTACAGAGGCTGCTGGTAAAATTGCCGAACAAGCATACAAGGAAGAAGCTGCTAAACAGGCTGATGCACAAAAAAAAGGAAATGGTGCTAATGCTAAACAAGCAGATAATAATGTCGTTGATGCTGATTTCAAAGAAGTTGATGATGAGCCAAAAGAAAAAAAGACTAAGACAGAAACTAAATAAATAATGTCTAAAACTGATTACTACACAACTCTCGGCGTAAGCCGAGATACCTCGGCTGCTAATATTAAAAAAGCATATAAAAAACTTGCTATGAAACATCATCCTGACCGAAACAAAGGTGATAAAGTATCTGAAGATAAATTTAAGGAATTATCTGAAGCTTATGAGGTTTTAAGTAATCCCGATAAAAAACAAACATATGATCAGTTTGGGCATGATGGAATTAATTCTCGTTTTGGTCAATCAGGAGAGTATTCATATTCAAGTGGGTCTTTTAATGACATATTTGGAGATGTTTTTGGAGATATTTTTGGGCAATCAAGATCTCAACCAAGAAGAGGACAAGATTTAGAATATCAAATTGAATTATCTTTAGAAGAAGCTATCAGTGGTAAAGAAGTAAAGATGAAAATTCCCACATCTATAAATTGTGATGATTGTGATGCAACGGGCGCCGATGAAGGTACTGCTTTTTCTACTTGCGGACAATGTAATGGGGCAGGACAGGTTAGAGTTAGTCAGGGTTTTTTCTCACTTCAGCAAACATGTCCAAGATGTAGAGGTAGAGGTAAGTCAATAGATAAACCATGCAACACATGTAGTGGAGCAGGTATAATAAGAAAAACAAAAAATCTGTCTGTAAAAATACCGAGCGGAGTTGATACTGGCGATAGGGTTCGTCTTGGAGGCGAAGGAGAAGCTGGAGGCCCGGGCACTTCCCCTGGAGATCTTTATGTATCTGTTAGAGTTCAGCCACATCATTTGTTTCATAGAGAAGGAGATGATTTAATGTGCGAAGTACCAATTAATTTTGCATCAGCTACATTAGGTGACAAAGTTGTTATTCCAACCTTGAATGGAAAAATTGAATTAAAAATACCACGAGGTACACAATCTGGAAAATCATTTAGAATTGCAAATAAAGGAGTTAAGTCTGTACGTTCCTCATCAACTGGAGATTTATATTGTAAAGTTAACGTGGAAACACCTGTTAATTTAACAAAAGAACAAGAAGAATTACTTAGACAACTTGACAACTCATTTGGAAAAAGCAAATCTACACATAGACCTAAAGAAAAAACATGGGTTAATAGTATAAAAGATTTTTTCGAGTAACATTATGACATGTAATATTGCCTTAAATGGTTTCTTTGGTCGAATGGGCCAATCAATATTTGAAGAATCTAAAAAAAATTCAAATTGTTTAATAACTGTTGGCTGTGATATAAAAGAAAAATTATCAAATAACACATTTGAAAGTCTTGTGCTAACATTTGATATAGAAAAACATAGTGAAGATTTTGATGTAGTAATTGATTTTACATTACCTGAACCATCGATAGATCTGATTAAAAAATGTGTTCGTATTAATAAACCCGTAGCAATTGGCACGACAGGGTTTTCACAAGAACAATTACTATTAATTGTAGAAGCGTCTAAAAAGATTCCAATACTGCTTGCCCCTAATATGAGTCATGGAGTAAATGTAAGTTTTTCAGCACTGAAAGCAATATCTAAATCATTAAAAAATTATGATGTTAGTATAATTGAAACTCATCACAAAAATAAAGTTGATTCGCCTTCTGGAACAGCAATCAGAATGGCGGAAATTATATGTGATTCGAAAAATATTCAACTTGGAGATGTACATTCTAAAGATTGTCCAATTAAATTTACTTCTCATAGGGAAAATACTGAAATAGGAACACATCATGTAATTTTTAAAAGTGAATCTGATGAAATATGTCTAACTCATATAGCAAATGATAGATCAATTTTTGCTTTGGGAGCATTAGATACTGCTACATGGGTTAGTAAACAACAGCCGGGTTTATATAGTTATCAACACTATATATCCTCGAAATAATGAGAACATATGCTGTTTTATTTCCGGGACAGGGTTCTCAACATCAGGATATGTTGTCTACCTATATAGACAATGAAATATTTCGAAATACGATTAGCGAGGCTTCTGAGGCTCTAGGATACAATATTATTGAGACTACAAAAGATCAGTCAAAGCTAAATAATACGTTATACACTCAACCAATTATGGTTGCTACATCAACCGCAATGTGGAGAGTATGGAAAGATAAATGTAATATAGCCCCATCGTTTGCTGCAGGTCATAGCCTTGGTGAATATAGCGCTTTAGTAGCTAATGGATTTATTGATTTTTCAGATTGTCTAGATGTAGTGGAAGAGCGAGCAAAGTTAATGAATTCATCAATGAACAATATTGAAGGCGGGATGGCAGCTGTTATTGGCTTAAATCCTAATGATATTGAGGATATATGTATAAACCTTTCGGGTAAAAACGGTATTATAGAGGCAGTAAACTATAACTCTGATATGCAAACAGTTGTTGCTGGACATATTGATGTCGTTTCAAAATCTGTGGAAATTTTTAAATCTTCGGGTGCCAAACTAGTTAAGCTTCTACCAGTTAGTGTTGCAGCTCATACCTCAATAATGAAAAGTTGTTCAGATAATCTTAATAAATTATTGTTAAATAAAGATTTATTATCATCAAAAGAAGATAATACTGTTGATTCTGTCTCACGCTGGAGTTTTCCTGTAATACATAATTCAGATGCTTCATCGAAAACAGACAATCGTGATATAATTGACTCATTGGTAAAACAAGTCTATAGCCCAGTATTATGGACACAAACAATAAAAAACATTAATAATTTGAATACAAATATCTTTATAGAAATTGGCCCAGGTAATGTACTGACAGGTTTGAATAAACGCATTCTTAAGGACGCTAATACTGTTTCAATATCAGATTTTAAAAATATTGATGATGCTTTGAGGTTTATATCTGATGTCTAACTCAAAAATTGCACTAATTACTGGGGCAAACAGAGGAATAGGTTTTGAAATCTTAAAATCATTTATTGAAGATGACTATACCGTTATTGGAACTTCTAGGTCTCAAGGTGGCGTTGATATTATTAATAAAAGTATAAATGATTCAAAATCTAAAGGTTTTGGGTTAATACTTGATGTAAAAGATAAGGATCAAATTACAGAAATTAATAGGAAAATTAAAGAAGAATATGGGAATGTCTCGGTTTTAGTTAATAATGCAGGAATTACAAAGGATAACTTACTTGTACGGATGAGCGAGGAAGACTGGAATGAAGTCATTGAGACTAACTTGACGTCAATTTTTCGTATTACTAAAGAATTTGTCAAAGGTATGATGAAAGATAGATTTGGTAGAGTAATTAACATAAGTTCTGTTGTTGGATTAAGCGGAAATGCTGGGCAAACCAATTATTCTTCAACAAAAGCTGCTATTTTAGGTTTTACTAAGTCTTTAGCGAAAGAAGTAGCAAGTAGAAATATAACTGTAAATTCAATTTCGCCTGGATTTATAGAAACAGATATGACGGGTAAACTTAAAGAAGAACAAAAAAATGCATTAATTAAATCGATACCTCTTTCAAGAATGGGAACGCCCGCGGAATTAGCAAATATTGTTAGGTTTATAGCATCAAATGAAGCATCATACATCACTGGAGAAAATATTAATGTAAATGGTGGGTTATATATGTGAAAAAAAATATTTTTCTTGTAGAATGTTCATAAATTAAAATCATAACAAATTACATATAGTCAATAAGGAGACAAATAGATGAGTGATATAGAGGAAAGGGTAAAAAATATTATTATAAAACAACTTGGAGTTAAAGAAGGGGATGTAAAGAATGAATCAAAGTTTATTGAAGACTTAGGTGCTGATTCACTTGATACAGTGGAACTTGTTATGGGATTAGAAGAAGAATTTGATACTGAAATTCCAGATGAAGAAGCTGAAAAAATTACATCAGTTCAAGAAGCTATTGATTACATAAATAATAATCTCAAGTAAATTATATAATGCAAAAAAGAAGAGTTGTAGTCACAGGAATGGGGTGTCTAACACCAGTCGGAAATACTATTGATCAATTTTGGAATTCTATTTTAGCAGGTAAATCTGGTGTATCTGAAATTACATCGTTTGATACTAAAGATATGCCTGTAAAATTTTCTGCCTCTGTAAAAGATTTTGATGTAGAAAAATATTTAGATACCAAAGAGCAAAGAAAAATGGATTTATTTATGCAGTATGGCATGGCGGCAGGAATAGATGCGATATCTGACTCTGGAATAAATGATGAAGAATTAGACAGAGAAAGAATTGGAATATCAATTGGCTCTGGAATAGGGGGGCTTAAGCTTATCGAAAACACTCATACAGTCTATGAAAAATCTGGTGCCAGAAGAATTTCTCCTTTTTTTGTTCCCGGATCAATCATTAATATGATTTCAGGAAACTTATCTATCAAGTATGGATTCAAAGGCCCAAACTTATCTATTGTTACAGCTTGCACAACAGGAACTCATAATATTGGAGAAGGTTTTAGACAAATTCAGTATTCTCATGCTGACGCAATGATTTGTGGAGGCGCAGAGATGGCAACCACGCCTTTAGGAGTTGGTGGTTTTGCTGCTGCTAGAGCTTTGTCTACAAGAAATGATGATCCGGAAAAAGCTAGCAGACCTTGGGATAAAGACCGAGATGGTTTTGTTCTTGGTGATGGTGCTGGTGTAATTGTGATAGAAGAATTAGAACACGCAAAAAAGAGGAACGCAAAAATTTATGCAGAAGTAAATGGGTATGGCATGAGTGCAGACGCATTTCATATGACTCTACCATCTGAATCTGGCGATGGAGCCTGTAGATGTATGACTAATGCTATTCAGGATGCAAATATTAACCCAGAAGAAATAGGATATATTAATGCTCATGGAACATCTACACCTGCTGGCGATGTTGTTGAGGTTAGAGCAGTCAAAAAGACTTTTTCAAAACATGCAAATAGTTTAGTTATTAACTCAACAAAATCTATGATAGGGCATCTTTTGGGGGCTGCAGGAGGTGTTGAAGCAATTACAAGCATCTTGTCCTTACAACATCAAAAAGTTCATCCTACTATTAATATTTTTAACCAAGACCCGGAATGTGACTTAGATTTTAATGCTTCAGAATCTAGAGAAATAGATATAAAATATGCGCTGAGTAATTCATTTGGGTTTGGTGGCACAAATGGGTCTCTAATATTCTCAAAATATGATTAAATATTAGGATGTCGCAACCTAAATTTAACATCTATATAAATAAAAAATCCGTTCCAATAAATGATAGGGGATTCAATTATGGTGATGGAATATTTGAAACAATTCTTGTTAGAAATAAAAAAGCAATATTCATTGACGATCATCTGACTCGCTTGTTCAGTGGTTGCGCAAAACTAGGCATTAAAAAACCAACTCTGGCTTTGATTAAAAAAAACATAAAGTTATGTATAGGATCTACCAATAATTGTATTTTAAAAATTTTACTCACAAGAGGTTCTTCTCAATTTGGATATTCTTTTTCTGATAAATTAATACCAAATCTATATTTTATAAAGATTAAAACAGAAAAAAAGAAAGTACAAAATAGTAACATTAAGCTAGGTATCTCTAAGGTTTGTCTAGACTCAATACCTACATTATCAAAAATAAAACATTTAAATAGACTTGAACAGGTACTTGCAGTTAATGAATTAAATGCTCATCCGCTATATTCTGATTTATTGGTTTTGAGCAAAGAAGAAAATATTATTGAAACTATCTCTTCAAACATATTTTTTGTAAGAAACAATAATGATAAATTAATTTTTGAAACACCTATAATTGACAAGTATGGTATTGATGGGATTTTAAGAAAGAAAATAATTGAATATTTAAAAAAAATAAAAATGAAAGTAGTTGTCAAAGATATATCGATTAGAGATTTAAACCGCTATAACGCATGTTTTAAGACAAATTCAATAAATGGCGTTATACTTATTGATCAAATCCAAAAAAAGAAATTTTCTAGACCTAACTTGTTATATAATATATTAGATGACTTTATTTATATTAATGCATGACTAGTAGTAAATTTATTATTTTCGAAGGTAACGAGGGAACGGGCAAATCAACACATATAAGTTTCGCCTCAAATTATTTAACACAAAAAAAAGTTAAACATATAGTAACAAGAGAGCCAGGTGGTACTCTCCTGGGAGAATCAATTCGTTCAACACTGCTTGATAAAAATTCAAGCCTTGACGCTCTTTCTGAGGCTCTGTTGTTTTATGCTTCAAGAATTATTAATTATAATCAAATAATTCTTAACTCATTAGAAAAAAATAAATATGTGATTTGTGATCGATTTCACTACTCAACCCTTGTATATCAGGGAATAGCTGTAAACGACGAGAATGTTATTAAATTACATAAAGTTTTAGATTCATATTTTTCAAAGAATGTTTCCTTAATCTTTCATTTAGACGCCAGCATCGAAACTTGTTTATCTAGAATTGAGTCCAGATCTTCATCTGATAAATTTGAAAATCAAGGAAAAGATTTTTTGATTAAAATAAAAAATTCCTATAATCAAATATTTGAAAATAATAATAAAGTTGTGAAAATAATGACAGACTCAGGAAAAGAAAAGGTTCAGGAAATAATTGCTACACAATTAGATAAACTAATCAATGAACAATAATATCAAAATAAATCTCAAACAATTTTATAAACAATATAATTTGCAAGAAAGAAACTATAATTTAATTATTTCAAGCCCCAATGGATATGGAAAATTTGAATTTATAGAAGCTGTAATGGAAAAATATTTTCAAGATCATAATATCAGTGTGAAATCAGATATATTTGTGCATCCAGATGTTTATTATTTGTCATTACCTTTATATGATAAATCTGGAAAATTATTAAGAGTAATTAATAATAACGAAAGACTCTTATATGAATTTGGGTTTGAGGAAAAAATTGATAATTGTAGAGTAGGGAGTGAAATTACAATTGATCAAGTAAGAGACTTAAGCAAGTTTACATCAATTACATCTCATTATAATCATAAATTTATAATTATTAATAATTGTAATTACTTAAACAAAGAATCATCGGCAGCTTTACTTAAAACACTTGAAGAAACAAATTCTCCAGCTATTTTTTTTCTACTAACTTCAGAAAAAGATATAATTCAAGATACTATAATTAGTAGATGTCATAACTTTAAATTTAAAATTGAAACGCAAACTTATAGCGGGACAAGTTTTTTTGATTACTATTTATCTCAAACACCTAAAATTCAAAATTTTTTTGCGGAATTTAATTATATGAGTGATTACGATAAGATAGAAAATGAATTAGAAATGTTATTTCGTAAGAAAATTAACCCTCTATCTTTGTCTGATTTATGGTCTAATCGTGGTAATGTGTTAATAGATTATCTATTATCTTTCTTTGCAATTATGATGAAAGGGGATTATCTGAATATGAATTCTAGACTAAAAAACTTATATCTTGCTCTTCATAAAAAAATATCAATATCCTCTGACAGATCAATAGAGATAATCAGATTATTGCTTCAAAGAAAAAAAGATTTATATACAAATGTAAATAAAAAATTATTTTATGATAATTTATTAATTGTCTTAAATGAGAAATTGTACTAACATTCTTTTAATGAAAAACAGTCCTGATAAAAATATAGTTACAATGTTCAAACATAACAATGCTTCTGCGTCCATATTATCAGTAAGTAGTTCTTTTGACTTCATTAGAGGTGGTCATCTAGAAGAGCTGGATATGGCTTATGAGACATGGGGCAAGCTTAATGAAGACAAATCTAATGTAGCAGTAATTTTTACTGGATTATCAGCTGACTCACATGTTACTTCTTCTGATCGAGATAAATCTCCAGGTTGGTGGGATGGAATGGTTGGTAAAAATAAGGCAATTGACACTAACAAATATTTTGTTATATGTATCAATACACTAGGAAGTTGTTTTGGCTCAACAAGCCCTGTATCAATTAATAAAAAAACTGGAGAACCATATAGACTGACTTTTCCTGAGTTAACAGTTGAAGACATGGCTAACGCATCTTTCATGCTTCTTAAAAAACTAGGAATTAATAAAGTAAATTTGCTAATAGGACCTTCATTAGGAGGGATGAAAGCATTAGCTTTTTCAGTTCTACATAATGATTTTGTAGAAAATATAATTCTTATATCTGCAGCTACTCAAGCATTACCATTTGCAATTGCGGTTAGATCTTTGCAAAGAGAGGTGATTAGAAAAGACCCACTTTGGAATAATGGGTTCTATTCTTATAAAAAACCACCATTAAATGGTGTAAGGATTGCAAGAAAAATAGGTATGGCGTCTTATCGCTCAGCTTCTGAGTGGACTCAAAGATTTGGCAGAAAAAAATCATCAAATAATAAGCTTACTCAAAATACATTTGGTATAGAGAATACTAGTTTTGAATATGAAATTGAATCTTACTTAGAGCACCAAGCTGTAAAATTTCAAAATATCTTTGATGCTAACTGTTATCTTTATTTGTCTCGCGCTATGGACTGGTTTGATATCGCTGACCATGGAAAATCAACCGTAGATGCTTTATCAAAAACGAATATAAAAAATGCCTTAGTTTTAGGAGTTTCAACCGATATTCTTTTCCCTCTTCAACAACAAAAAGAAATAGCTGAAAGTTTAACTTTAGCTGATACTAAAGTTGAATATAAAGAATTAAATTGTATCCAAGGACATGATTCATTTTTAGTTGATATACCTACATTTGCAAATGATATCAAGGCCTTCATATCTTGTTTATGAAATTGAAACTTCTATTTTTCCTGCTATCATCTTCTCTTTTATTAGTTGCAGGCTGTGCTACTAAAGACCATGCTAACGGTAATGAATATCAAGCTTTAGTGATAAAAGTAGTTGATGGGGACACAATACATGTTCTTCAAAATAATCTTACAAAGAAAATACGTTTACTTTACATTGACGCACCTGAAATTAAACAAGATTATGGGATTGAGTCAAAATTATTTCTATCAAATATTTTGCTAAATAAGAAAGTGATTATACATTCAGACTCAAAAGATAGATACGGAAGAGAATTGGGAGAAGTTTATATATATAATGATAATAATTCTATATATGTTAATGCTAAAATGATTAAAAGTGGCAATGCTTGGGTCTACAAAATGTATCGCAAAAATGAATACCTAATTAATCTTGAAAATTTTGCAAAAATCCATGAATCAGGTTTATGGTCAAAAAATTCTGCTATTGAACCTTGGATTTTTAGAAAAACTAAAAAATAAGGACAATAGTACTACCCATATGTTTTGTTATTTTATAGAATATCTATATAGAGAAGGGTGTTTGGTGGGATATTTGAAGAAATGAAAAAAACTCTAACATATATAGCAATTATGATTTTTTGTGTCTCTTGTGCGACTCCAAAAGCCATGGATATAAGAAGAGCTGATGATCATGTGATGACATGCAACGAGTTAAAGCTTGCTATTGAGCAGGCTAATTTAAATGAGGATATAGCTCATTCCGAGAAAGGTATGACTGATGGAAATATTCTCTCAGGGCTATTTTTCTTTCCAGCATATTTTGTAACATACGGCACATCTATCCATGCTCAATACAATGCATCCGAAAGAAAATACCACCTTATTGGTTTATTAAAAACTAAAGGGTGTTTAAGACCTAAAAATGCTAAATATCAAGAACTTATATCTGAAAGGTTAATAGAGTTAGAGGCACTAAAGAGCCAATTTGTTCGAGGTGTTGTCACTGAAGATGAATACATGCTTGCAAGGAAACAACTTCTCATTGAATTTGACTAAGATCGTAATTTCTCTATTATTGCTTAATTATTAGCCTTCCAGAGTAATCAATTCTATTCATCAGTGGTTTTACATTGGTTTTAGAGAAATACTCATCTACTGCCTTTTTTGCGCCAGAAAAATGCCCATAGTCATCAACAATTAAAACTCCGCCTATAGATAGAAGAGGGTATAATTGCTCTAATTCATATTTTGTGGACTCATACCAGTCGGTATCTAGTCTTAAAAGTGCGATATTTTTCGGCTTTACTTTACTAAGAGTATTTTCCACCTTACCTTCTATAAAATGCATGCGTTCTTCTGGGAACATTGTTTTTTTCATATTTTTTTTAACCATTTCTAAGGGTGCATATGCCCACATATTGAATTTATCTGTATTTTTAGGTGTATTTTTTAGTAAATCACTGCCAGATACATTAGTTTCGATCTCACAGTCATCGTCAGTTGGTTCTGTCATACCGTCAAACGTGTCATACATCCATATTTTGCGTTCTTTTTCCCCCTCATTTACCAATGTTTTTGCCATCAACATACATGATCCGCCTTTCCATACGCCGCATTCAACAAAATCACCCTTAATCTTGTTTTTTATGATATATGTAATAGCACTTTTTAACGCATATACTCTCTCAATACTTGTTGCGGTATATGCCTCAATCATCTTGTATTCTTCAATAAAATTATTACTTATATCAATAGGATATGCATCTTTTTTAATTCTATTTATCTTTAAATTAAAGATTTTTAATATGTATTTTATGATTCTTTTCATTATGTTAAAC